>Ga0247610_10000156_pt1 | contig 112697 bp, 95 predicted proteins | sample 174DNAGHGhighgp2_FD_193483 | JGI IMG/M metagenome (GOLD analysis project Ga0247610, IMG submission 193483) | Sheep rumen microbial communities from Palmerston North, Manawatu-Wanganui, New Zealand - 1742 DNA GHGhigh gp2 | ecosystem: Host-associated > Mammals > Digestive system > Stomach >... | reverse complement strand
CATGTGTTAGGCGTGCCGCCAGCGTTCATCCTGAGCCAGGATCAAACTCTTTATAAAAGTTCTATAATAACCTTTCGGTCTATTATCTTTCCTGTACTCTAATCAGAATACTTAGCTGCAGATTTTTTTGTCTTCTGCTTGACTTCTTAAATAATTCTTTCGAGAAATCTCAAAGAATCTTCAAGGGTATTGTTTAGTGCATTGTTCAATTTTCAAGATACTTAACCGCTTGTCTTCCGGAGTGTTCTCTCGTCCGACAGCTTTATTATTATACCACGTAATCAAGCCTCTGTCAACAGTTTTTTTCGATTTTTTTCGCTTTGTTAATCTTCCACAGTTTATAAAAAGACATGGCGTAATTTATGTAGACAACTACTCTTCTTATCGGTATACAAGAACCGCTCTTGCTGACCATTCAGTTCTATCAGAAACACCCTGCATGATCCGACAATCATGCAGGGCGTAATTCAGATCTTAGGAAAACGCTGATTTATTCATAAATCAGCGTGGGGTTCGGGGCGAAGCCCCGCAATCTCCCCGCCCCAGCAATCTGGCGAAGCCGGATTGCTGGCTTAATCAGTGTTTCCTTAGAAATCATTAGACTTAGTCAGCCATGAGTTTAACCATAACTGCCTTCTGTGCGTGGAGACGGTTTTCTGCTTCTTCGAAGATCTCATCTGCGTGAGCTTCGAATACCTTTTCAGTGATCTCTTCTTCACGGTGTGCAGGGAGGCAGTGGAGAACCATAGCTTTTTCGTTTGCTGCAGCCATGATCCCGTCGTTGATCTGGTAGCCGGCAAACGCTTTCTTTCTCTTCTCTGCTTCGCCTTCCTGGCCCATTGATGCCCATACGTCTGTGAGAAGTACGTCAGCACCCTTTGCTGCTTCAATCGGCTTGTCAGTCATTGCGAAACGTCCTGTTGAACGGGCATATTCAAGAACTGTTTCAGCAGGCTGATAATCATTCGGGCATGCAATGGAAACACTCATGCCTACCTTAAGGAAGCCAGTGATAAGTGAGTTAGCCATGTTATTGCCGTCACCGATGTAGCACATCTTAAGGCCGTCAAAGCTTCCCTTGAATTCACGTACAGTCATGAGGTCTGCGAGTACCTGGCATGGGTGGCAGTAGTCTGTAAGACCGTTGATTATCGGGATTGAACCGTACTTTGCAAGATCTTCAACTTCCTTCTGTTCGAAAGTTCTGATCATGATACCGTCAAGATAACGTGAGAGAACACGTGCTGTATCCTGTACAGGTTCGCCGCGGCCTATCTGAAGGTCGTTTGATGAAAGGAAAAGCGGATAACCACCAAGCTGGTACATACCAGTTTCAAAGGAAACACGTGTACGTGTTGAAGCCTTCTGGAATATCATACCCAGAGTCTTTCCCTTGAGGTGCGGATGCGGAATTCCGTGCTTGAGTTCGTATTTGAGCTGATCTGCGAGGTTAAGAAGGTCGATTATTTCTTCCTTGCTTAACTGCATCATGGTGAGTAAATGTTTCATCTTTTAATTCTTCCTTTCTGTATTTATTCTGCGAGTATTTCTTCAAATATTTTAAGTCCTGCCTCTATTTCCTCAAATGTTATATTGAGAGGGGGGAGAAGACGAACCTTTGTCTTGGCTGTAAGGAGAAGGAGTCCCTTGTCAAGTGCAGCCTTCACAACATCTGCTGCTTTCTTTTCAGTAAGTTCGATACCGATCATAAGACCGAGCCCTGAAACTGATGCAACGCCCTTCATCTTTGATACCTTATCAAAAATGTATTCACTCTTCTTCTGTACTTCAGCCAGGAATTCAGGAGAAGATACGCGGGAAACAACCACGTTTCCGCCTGCACATGCCAGCGGGTTACCGCCGAATGTTGAGCCGTGTGTACCCGGAGTAAGTACGGATGAGCATTTTTCCGAAGCAAGGCATGCACCTACCGGGATTCCGCCTGCAATACCTTTAGCCATAGTTGTAATGTCGGGCTTTACTCCGAAATGTTCGGAAGCAAGGAACTTTCCAGTACGTCCTGCACCGGTCTGAACTTCATCAGCTATCATGAGGATATCCTTTTCATCACAGATGGCACGCACTGCCTTTACGAAGTCTTCGTCAAGCTTTACAACGCCGCCTTCGCCCTGCACCATTTCGATCATGATGGCACATACTGTATCATCTGCACATTTCTTAAGTGCTTCGATGTCATTTGCAGGTGTGTGAACGAATCCTTCGAGGAACGGGAAGAAGTAGTTATGGAAAACATCCTGTCCTGTAGCTGAAAGAGTAGCCATTGTACGGCCGTGGAATGAATTTACGAGTGTGATTATTGTATGACGGCCTTTGCCGTACTTGTCGAAGCTGTATTTACGTGCTATCTTTATAGCGCATTCATTTGCTTCGGCGCCGCTGTTTCCGAAGAACACCTTGTCATATCCGGTAACTTTGCAGAGCTTTTCAGCAAATTCTGCCTGAACCGCCGTGTAGTAGTAGTTTGATGTGTGCTGAATGCTGCGTACCTGTTTGCATACAGCGTCAGCCCATTCTTCATCGCAGTAGCCAAGAGAGTTTGTTCCGATACCGCTGCCGAAGTCGATATATTTTTTATTGTTTTCGTCGGTTGCTTCACGTCCGCTGCCTGATCCCATTACAAGATCGTAACGGCCGTATGTATGCATGACGTTGTCGTTGAATTTTTCTATTGTAGTCATCTGTCTATTCCTTTCATTTTATCTGAAAGCAAAGGAAACACATATCATGTAAACTGTGTACCGATACCTTCGTTTGTAAGAAGTTCAATAAGTATCGAGTGAGGAACTCTGCCGTCGATAATAACAGTCTTGTTCACACCTCTTCTTACTGCTTCAACACAGCATTCGATCTTAGGGATCATACCGCCTGAGATGATGCCCTGTCTCTTCAGGTAAGGAACATCACTTACATTTACTGACGGAATAAGAGTTGAAGGATCGTCCTTGTCCTTAAGAAGTCCGGCAATATCTGTCATGAGAATAAGGTTTTCAGCTCCGAGTTCTGAAGCGATCCTTGAAGCTGCTGTATCAGCATTCACATTCATTGTCTGACCGTCCGGTGTACTTGCAACTGTTGCAATGACCGGAATATATCCGTTGTCAAGAGCATCTGTGATGACCTTAGTGTTGACCTTTGTAATATCGCCTACAAATCCGAGGTCTTCTTCAGACTGCACCTTTTCGGCAACGAGCATCTGACCGTCAATACCGCAGAGTCCGATAGCCGAACCCTTGTTCGCTGTAAGAAGAGCAACAAGTTCCTTGTTCACCTTGCCGGCAAGGACCATTTTTACAACATCAACGGTTTCCCTGTCGGTATATCTGAGACCGCCGATGAAACGGCTCTCAATATTAAGTCTCTTCAGCATGTCGCTTATTTCAGGGCCGCCGCCGTGAACGAGAACTACCTTTACACCTACGAGCGAAAGAAGAACTATGTCACTCATAACGGCCTGCTTGAGGTCATCGTTTGTCATTGCATTTCCGCCGTACTTAACAACAACGATCTTGTTGTTATACTTCTGAATGTACGGAAGAGCATCTATAAGTATCTGTGAACGAACGCTGTTTTCTATAGTTTCCAATTTCGTAACCATCTTTCGTAAAATTATTATCGGGAGCGCAGAAGCCACGTCTGCACTTTAAAAAAATCTGTTTACCGCCGGAGTTTATATCAGCTTCTGTAATCTGCGTTGATCTTTACGTAGTCGTATGTAAGATCACAGCCCCACGCTGTTGCGCTTTCTGTACCCTCGTTCATATTGATGAGGATCGTTACAGCCTTTTCTGAAAGGATCTTTGTAGCTTCATCTTCTTCAAACGGAACAGGATCGCCCTTGTCGAACACAAGCATTTTTCCTGCGGCACTTTCAAACCAGAGCTGAACGTCATTCTGGTCAAACTGTGCACCGGAATATCCCATTGCGCAGAGGAAACGTCCGAAGTTTGCATCGTGTCCGTATATAGCAGCCTTGGAAAGATTTGATCCGACAACGGAACGGGCCATTATCTTCGCATCTTCCTTACTCTTTGCATTGATTATCTTTGCTTCGAAGAGTGCTGTAGCGCCTTCGCCGTCGCCGGCCATTCTCTTTGCGAGATATTCGCAGACACAGTAAAGAGCGTCACGGAAAAGCTTATAGTTTTCGTCCTTTGAATTTATTTCCGGATTTCCGGCAAGCCCGTTTGCAAGGACGAGAAGAGTATCGTTTGTGGATGTGTCGCCGTCAACTGTGATCATGTTGAATGTATCTTTTACAACATCCGACAGAGCTTCCTGAAGGAGCTTCTTTTCGATAGCAGCGTCTGTTGTAACGTATCCGAGCATTGTACACATGTTAGGGTGGATCATACCGGAGCCCTTGCTCATCGCACCGACTGTTACTGTTTTTCCGCCGATCTCAAAAGAAACAGCGATTTCCTTGTTGACAGTATCTGTTGTCATGATAGCTTTTGAAGCTTCTGTTCCGGCTTCCTTACCGTAAGCCTTCTTTGACATGAGATCCTTTACACCGGCTGTGATCTTTTCAGGATCGATCTTCATACCGATAACGCCTGTGGAGCCAACGAGAACGCTCTCTGAGGAATCACCGGTGATGTCTGTAACTGCCTGTTCCGTAACACGGCAGATATCAAGCCCCTGTTTGCCGGTACACGCATTTGCAATACCGGAATTTACCACGACCGCTCTTACCTTTTTGTCCGAGTCAGTCACAGCTTTGTCCCAGAGTACAGGAGCAGCCTTGACTACGTTTGTTGTATAGACACCGGCTGTTACGCACGGTTCATCACTGTATATGAGAGCCATATCTGTACGGCCCTTGTATTTGATCCCTGCAGCTGCTGATGCTGCCTGAAATCCCTTCGGAGCAGTAACTCCGCCTTCGAGTATTTTTATATTATCTGGCATTTTAATTACCTCTTTGTATTTTAATAACCATGAACAGTGCCGGGGGCTTTCATAAAAGAAAAGCTTTCACCCTGAACATTATAAGTTAAGACCGGTCGTCTCATCAATACCCATCATGATGTTGAGGCACTGAACTGCCGCACCAGAAGCTCCCTTGCCGAGATTGTCGAGACGTGAGCAGAGGAGAACCTGTTCATCGTTGCCGAATACGAATATCTGCATTCTGTCATGATTGCTGAGCGTATTGGAAGCAAGGAATCCGTCAGGAAGTTCTGCTGTACCGCCCATGGACATTACTGAAACCATTTTCTGTCCTTCGTAGTGCTTTGCAAGAGCTTCGTAGATATCGTTTATTCCGCACTTCTTTTCGAGAAGTCTTGTCTGTACCGGAACAGAAACCACCATACCGCTGTAGTAATCGCAGACAATAGGATTGAACATAGGCTTTACTGAAAGTCCTGAGATCTTCTGCATTTCCGGAAGATGCTTGTGGCACTGTGTAAGAGCGTACTGTCTCGGGCTGTTAAATTCATATGGCTTGTCTGCACCTTCGTAAACAGCAATAGCCTTTTTGCCGGCTCCGCTGTATCCTGAAGTAGCATATGCGAATACCGGAAAATCCTTCTGCATAATTCCGGCGCTTACAAGAGGAGCTACAAGTGAAATAAATCCGCTTGCATAGCAGCCCGGAACTGCAAGTCTTTTTGTAGTCTTTATTTTTTCACGCTGTGAAGCTGAAAGTTCCGGAAAACCGTAGACCCAGCTGTCATTTGTTCTGTGAGCTGTTGAAGCATCAAGGATCCTTACGTGATCATTCTCAACAAATGAAACGGCTTCGATGGAAGCTGCATCAGGGAGACAGAGGAAAGTAAAGTCAGAACTGTTTATGAGTTTCTTTCTTTCCTCAGGATCCTTTCTCTTGTCTTCATCTATCTTAAGAAGTTCAATATCATTTCTTCCGCTGAATCTTTCAATGATACGAAGTCCGGTCGTACCTTCCTGACCGTCGATATATACTTTAACTGCCAATGTTATTCACCTTTCTTTTTATCTTTTTTGTCAGTCTCCTTAACGTCGTCCTTTATATTCTTAACGACGCTGAAAACCATTGTGGCACCGAAGGTGATAATGAGCCATACCTTGTTTACCTGCGGTGAATTTTCAAACTTGAGCATCATAATAACAAGAAATCCGATAAACCAGACGAAAACGCCTGCGAGGCTTATCAGGAAAACTGAAATGATGTTTTTCCGGTTCATCATGACATCGCCTCAGCCAGCGAAGCTTTTGTCTTTTCTATCTGCACCTTCACGGCCTCAGGTGAAGGACCGCCGTATGAATTTCTCTGATTTACACATGTCTCAAGGCTGATGGCACCGTAAACGTCCTTGTCAAAAAGATCAGTAAAGTTTCTGTATTCTTCAAGAGGAAGTGTTTCAAGGGTCTCGTTCTTTTCAATGCAGAGAGCAACGAGCTGTCCTGTTATCTTGTATGCATCGCGGAAAGGCATGCCCTTCTTAACGAGATAGTCTGCACAGTCAGTGGCATTGATAAATCCTCTTGCAGCTGCATTACGCATGTTCTCCTTGTTGATCCTCATAGTAGCGATCATCGGAATGAAAGTCTTAAGGCAGAGCTTTACGTTGTCAATGGCATCGAAAATCGCTTCCTTGTCTTCCTGCATATCCTTGTTATATGCAAGCGGAAGGCCCTTGAGCATTGAAAGAAGTGTAACGAGGTCGCCTGTTACACGGCCTGTCTTTCCTCTGATAAGTTCTGTAATATCCGGATTCTTCTTCTGCGGCATGATTGATGAGCCTGTTGCATAGGCGTCATCGAGCTCGATAAATTTGAATTCCCATGAGCACCACATGATGATCTCTTCAGAAAATCTTGAAAGATGAGTCATGAGAAGTGAAAGAGCACATGCAAGTTCAACGCAGAAGTCACGGTCTGATACGCCGTCAAGACTGTTTACCATCGGTTCTCTGAAACCAAGGAGTTCTGAAGTCATGAAACGGTCTATAGGATATGTAGTGCCTGCAAGCGCACAGCTTCCGAGAGGATTAACGTTCATTCTGTGTGCTGTGTCTGCGAGTCTTGAAAGATCTCTTAAGAGCATCTGGCCGTAAGCCATCATGTGATGAGCAAGAGTTATCGGCTGCGCTCTCTGAAGATGAGTGTATCCCGGCATGATAGTGTCCGTATTCTTTTCAGCTATATTGCAGAGTCCCTTTACGAGATCAGCTGTAAGCTTTCTGATCTCTTCGATCTCGTCTCTGAGGTAAAGTCTTATGTCAACAGCGACCTGGTCGTTTCTTGAACGTGAAGTATGAAGTCTCTTGCCGGTGTCGCCGTATCTCTTTGTAAGTTCAGCTTCGATGAACATGTGGATGTCCTCGGCTGTCATGTCGAGTTCAAGCTTTCCTGACTCGATGTCATCGAGGATCTCGCGAAGTCCCTTAACGATCTTTACACTGTCTTCCTCAGGAATGATCCCGCATTTGCCGAGCATAGTCGCATGAGCTATGCTTCCCTGTATATCATGTCTGTACATTCTTCCGTCAAAGGATATGGATGAGTTGAAAGCATTTACTGTTTCATCAACTTCCTTTGAAAATCTTCCGGCCCACATTTTTGCCATCAGTAGCTACACACCTTTCTTGATCAACCGTTGATAAGTTTATCTATATCAATTTTCTTTTCCTTTACAGCCTTCAGCAAAGCACCGATATCGACGCCGTCTATCTTAAGGCCGTCAGTTTCGCATTCAGTTATTTCAACGTCTCTGAGACTGCATTCTGTAAACTTTGATCCTGTAAGGACGATTTTTTCAAATGACGCATTCTGCATATCTGAATAAAAGAGCTGTGAGTCATCAAGTGATACTTCAGTAAATTTGGTTTCCTTGAAGTTTACACCCTTGAACATCGCTCTTGACATATTAAGTCCTGTAAACTTGGCAGCTTCCATGTTTACATTCTCAATGACTGCCTTGGCAAAGCTGGATGAAAGGATCGTACTGTTGTCAAGATAAGCATCCTGGAACGCACAGCTGTTAAGATCGACTTCCTTGAATACAGCACATTCCATGTTTGCCTTTGAAAAAGTTACTGTGGAAAGATTAACGCTGTTGAATTCCGCTCTTTCAAGATTGACTGTGACAAATTCCGCATCAGGTATGCTGTCCTCGGAAAGTCTGAGCTTTTCTCCGACTTTATGCTGATATGTTTTGATCTCGTCCATTTCAAAAAACCTCCCTCAAAATCAGGATAACATAAATAAAAATAAAAGGCGGACGAACTTAACCGCCCGCCCTTTTATTGCTGATATAAAAGAATTTATATGATTACTTGTTTCTCTTTGCGTCAAGCTTAGCCTTAACGAGTGTCGGAAGACCGAAGAGGTTGATAAATCCTTCTGCATCCTTCTGGTTGTAAACTTCATCCTCGTCGAATGTAGCTACTTCTTCATCATAGAGTGTGTATGGTGATGTAACACCTGCATTGATGATGTTGCCCTTGTAGAGCTTGAGCTTAACGTCACCTGTAACTGTCTTCTGTGTTTCTGTTACGAAAGCAGAAAGAGCTTCTCTTAAAGGTGTGAACCACTGACCGTTGTAAACAACATCAGCAAACTTAACAGCGAGGTGCTGCTTGATTCTTGCTGTTTCCTTGTCGAGTGTGATAGTTTCAAGAACTTCGTGAGCGTGGTAAAGGATAGTACCGCCCGGTGTTTCATAAACGCCTCTTGACTTCATACCAACGAGTCTGTTTTCAACGAGGTCTGCAATACCGATACCGTTTTCGCCGCCAACCTTGTTAAGAGCTGTAACGAGTTCTGTAGCACCCATCTTCTTGCCGTCGAGAGCAACAGGGATACCCTTTTCAAATGTAAGAGTGATGTATGTTGGCTTGTCAGGAGCCTGTTCAGGTGAAACGCCGAGTTCAAGGAAGCCTGGCTTGTTGTACTGTGGTTCATTTGCAGGGCTTTCAAGATCAAGACCTTCGTGTGAAAGATGCCAGATGTTCTTGTCCTTTGAGTAGTTTGTTTCACGGTTGATCTTGAGCGGAATGTTGTGAGCTTCAGCGTAGTCAATTTCTTCGTCTCTTGACTTGATTGTCCATTCTCTCCAAGGAGCGATGATCTTCATGTCAGGAGCAAATGCCTTGATAGCGAGTTCAAAACGAACCTGGTCATTACCCTTACCTGTACATCCGTGGCAGATAGCATCTGCGCCTTCCTTGACAGCGATCTCAGCTATTCTCTTTGCAATGATAGGTCTTGCAAATGAAGTACCGAGGAGGTATCTGTTTTCATAAACAGCACCAGCCTGAACTGTTGGGAATACGTAATCTGTAAGGAATTCTTCTGTGATGTGTTCTATGTAAAGCTTTGAAGCACCAGTCTTGATAGCCTTTTCTTCAAGACCGTCAAGTTCTGTTCCCTGTCCAACGTCAGCTGAAACAGCGATTACTTCGCAGTTGTTGTAGTTTTCCTTGAGCCACGGAATGATGATAGAAGTATCAAGTCCGCCTGAGTATGCAAGAACGACTTTTTTGATATCTTTTGTTGCCATAATGATAACCTCCGTTGATCGTTATAATAATGATATATTTCAATTATAAACCTTTGGCCGTAAAAGTCAATAGAGACTGTATATTTATTCATTTTTCTTTAAATATTCACTGAAACGATGAATATTTAAAAGGAAAAAGCCGTGATCCGAAATAGTACGGACCACGGCAGTGGCTTATTATATTTTAGCAGACTGTTTCCTTACAAATCCGAAAATCATCAGTGAGCAGGCAACAGCCAGAATAAACATAAGTAAAATGTGTATCATGCGGTCAGCATTGAACAGAGCGCACGCCATAAGCCCGCCTGTTACTATGAAATCCGCCGCTGTTATCATTCTCCACTTTCTGCCATGTTCTTTGTTCAGGTCAGCATAAAGTGAAATAAAGAAAAGCACAAATGAGATCGCAAACATGATCACCGGATCATACAGAAACGTTCTTACAAATGTTACAATATTCATTAATACCGGTGCTAACAAAACCAATGACAATTTTTTCATACTAATCACTTTCTCCCCTTTGCAGACTGTATCCCATAATCAAAAGAAGATCACCCCTTAATCTTCATTTTTAGTTTAACACAACTTCAGACTCATTTCAACAGGTTTTGGGTGAACGGTAGGCTATAGCGTGTGAACGGTCGTTTTTTGGATTAATGTGGAATCCCAACCCCGAAAACCCTTTCGCAGAATGAAAAAAAGCTCTGACTTTTTATGTTCAGAACCTTTTTTCATTTTAATTTATTTATTTTCTTTGAAGATGTCTGTTTTTGATGCGGCTAAAGGGGATCCGGCTCAGTCCCCTTGGCCGCTAAGCCATTCCTGGCCCTATGTTTAGTCTACCACAGGTGCTTTGTAAAAGCAATAGGTTTTGGGTGAACGGTAGGCTATAGCGTGTGAACGGTCATTTTTTGGATATATTTAGGAGATTGTCTGCTGCATTCTCCCTCACCCACAGGGTTCAGAACCAGAGTAAAAAAAGAAAAAAGTTCTGAACTTTACTTAAGTCAGAACTTTTTTCTTTTGTCTTTCAGGCATTTGGTTTCTCTTTTCATAGTTGTTGCTGATATGTTATCGAATGGATCTCCGGCCGTTTATCCATTTTAATCAGATATCAGCCAATTGTACTCATGATAGAACTAAACCAGTCAAACAAGCCTATGCTAAAAAATGTGTCTAACCCAAACATATCTAAACCAAACATTCAACAATCACCCCTTTGCTTTTCATCAGCGCTGGAAAATCACTGTTTCAGCTGATAATCGATACAGGATAATATACTAATTAAAAAATCCCTGTCTGCAGATATATCAGCTTTTTGAAACTTATTAATGTTTCTTATCTGATCAGAGGACTGAGCCGGAATAAGTCCGTCTGATCACTGAAAAAATCATAGATTCCTGTCAGAACACCTTCATGGCATTAGGCAGAATGATTTTAACTTCAAACATAGTTTCGTCGAATTTATATTCAACTATGCCGTTGTTTAATTCAACGCATTTCTTAATATTCTGAGTTCCTATACCATGACTGTTCTTGTCTGCTTTTGATGTAACAAAAGCACCGTTCTTTACTACAGCTTTTTCAGCTACTGTATTTCTTACAGTAATGATCATGCTGTTGGTGATCGTTTCAACTGTAACATCAACATTTTTATCTTTTTCGCACTTGTCGGAATTTTCAAATGCATTTCCAAGCACATTCGAAAATATCGTGCATATATCAGTATTTGAGATAGTGAGTTCATCCGGAAACATTCCGTTCCAGTTTAACTTCACATCAGGATATTTTGCCATATAGTCACTGGCAATGGCACTTACTATAGTATTTCCTGTCTTTACTTCAGGGTTGCTGTTTGTAAAAACGCCTTTTACTTCAGAAAAATATTTCTTTACTTCATCATACTTTCCCTCATCAATAAGTGCTTCAACACTTATCATATGGTTATTAAGATCATGTCTGAACTTTCTCAGCTCATCCTGATGATCAAGAAGCTTCATATAATAGTTTTCCTGAACATCAAGCATTTTCTGATTCATTACCGAAAGGTTATAATAGTAGTCCTTACGGCTTGAAGTATAGATCATCGCACACTCTATCATAATTATGACAGCTATAGCAGATGTCAGATAAGTACGTTTTATTCCGAACGAATTATGAATCGAACTGGCATAATATAAAACAAATATCTGAGCTATCACAAGCATTATCAGATAGAACGCTCCCATTTTTTTTAGCGGATAATCAAGACTCTTCTTCTTTTTACTCTGAATTATATAGGCAGGCAACGCAAGTATTATTATTGTCAGTGAAGTAGTGAGCAGATAATAATCACGATAGCCGGTATTAAAGATCTTACCTACACCTGCATGAACGACCTCGTCGATTACGCTAATCGTTAATTCGCTCAGAATCAGGAGCAGCATTTTCTTTTTGCCGGTAATCAAATGAAAAACTGTCAAAATCACTGTAACCGGAAGACTAACAGGGTTAAGTGTAATTACCTTACATATCATAGCAGCAACCGGATGTTCCTTAGTCATTTCCGGATAAGGAAATGACTCATAAGTGGAAAAATAAGATTGCACAAGGAACGGGACTAAAACCCATAATGCAGTCAGTCCTGCTGCAACACCCAGTGAAACAAACGGCCATTTTTTTTCTTTCTTAATAGAGAAGCCCAAAATACCGCACATTATTATTATAAGTTTCACCGAATCAAGAAGAAGCGCAAACGAAAACTCTGGTATTGTACTGTACATTGTTTCTCACATCATCCTTGCATTGTTCTTTATAAAATCAAAATACGCTGTACGAAAAGCCTGTACGCTTCGGCGGGCTACAGGGAAATCTGCATCGTAGCCTGAAAGCTTTACCACACCTTTTTCAAATGAAGCAATGTGCTTCATGGCAACAAGAGTCGTCTTGTGTATTCTGTAGAAAAAATCACTGTCGAGCTTTTCCATCCACTCTTTAAGCGGCACAGAGGACGGATAATAGTTGCCTCTGATGTCGTGGACATAGGTGCCCTCACCGGAGGACTCGATATAGACTATGTTTCCTGTATAGATCTCAGCTACAGCTCCGCGGAATTCCAGAATTACTTTTTTCATGGAACTGCGGTTAAGCTCGGCGTTCTGAAAAGCCTCGGTAAACTTTTCATGATCGACCGGCTTCTGCAGAAAGCGGAACGCTCTTACCTTAAAAGCCTCGTAGACATACTCCACATGGCTGGTAAGAAAGATAATATCAGCGTCTGAACCGTTTTTTCTGAGTTTCTCAGCAGTTTCAATACCGCTCATGCCAGGCATTTCTATGTCAAGAAAAATAATATCAAAATTTTCTGTACTGTCTGCAAGATCATCACCGCAGGTGTATTCATAAATGACTAAATCAGTGCTGACCTCCAGAATATATTTTTTTATCTGTTCACGAAAAATAATTTCATCGTCACATACTGCGATTCTCATTTTGCCCTCCAAATATATATAGATTATTATAACACACGGCAGATAATTTTGCAACAGATGCCCATAAATACGTGAGTTAGAGCGTTTTTTAAAGACGCGTCAAAATTCTTCTTGACAAAAAACAAGTCTGTTAGAGCTGTAATCCGATAAATTATTCCGGCAGCTCATAACAGACTTATGATCATTTTATATGATTATTTGTTTTCGTAAACGGCAACTATTTCTGTTGTATACATTCTGTGAACAGGATCATTTTCATAGAAGCCAAGAAGTGATTTGTCAGTAAACTTTTCCTTTTCAAGATCCTGTGCATAAAGCTTGCGGCACACAAGAACCAGTCTTGCTTCTTCGAATGAAACAGCTCCGTCAATCTCCACAGGAGTAATACCCGTCTCCTTAGCCTTATCGTGATCACGTCCTGACTTTGAGCCGCAGAAGTTAAGCATCGGTCTGTACTTTTCTCTGTCAAAGAACGAGAATGTGATAAGGTCATTCTTTTCAGAGAATTCAAAAGTATATCTGTTGTGTCTTATACCGCATGTAAATACCGGCTTGCCCCACATAATACCCATGCTTCCCCATGAAGCAGTCATTGTATTATAGTCAGAAACTGATGTACCCGATGTGATAAGGTACCAGTCACGTCCGATAAGTTCAAAAGGGTTTACTTTAAGGTTTTCAAGTGATGTTTTTACTAAACTCATGATAAATATCCTCCGTTTTATGATAGGTAAACACTGATTAAATCGGAAATCCGGCAAAGTCGGATTTCCGGAGGTGGGATTTGCGTGGCTTCGCCCCGGAGCCCCACGCTGATTTATGAATAAATCAGCGTTCCCATAGCATTCTTAAATTATATTATCATATTTCTGTTTCTGCGTCAAATAAAAAAGGCGGTCCTGCTTCAAAAACAGTCCGCCGTAATATTCAAAAAAATTATCGGGAAAATCAGCCCTGATCGCTGAATCCGTTTGTCACGAGATCAACAAGTGCCTCAACTGCAACTACTTCATCTGCACCGTCAGCAATTATCTTGATAGATGTGCCGCCAACGATACCAAGTGAAAGGATACCTAAAAGGCTCTTTGCATTTACTCTGCGTTCTTCCTTTTCGATCCAGATAGATGACTTGAATTCGTTAGCCTTCTGGATGAAAAATGTTGCTGGTCTTGCGTGAAGTCCTACCTGGTTCTGTACCATTACTTCTTTTACAAACATTATAAACTCTCCTCATAAATTTTTTGGTTTCATTTATTATAAAAGATTATGCAAAAGCATTCTCTGAACTGTCCAGGCATTAATGCATGGCAGTAACATATCAATTACCTTTAACCCTATTATACCGTGTAAATACGAAGTAGTCAACGCATAAAACTGCCTAAGAACGCTTTTGGGCGGAATTTTCTATGTATTGATTATGCGTAAATTATTTATCAGTCCGGTTTTTGTCGATTTTAACTAAAATTTATTAAACACTCACAACATTGGTGACAATAATATATTCACATTCACTTCTTATCTGTCACATTATGGCTTTTAATGTAATTTTCATACATATCGGGCCTGCGCTCTTTGGTGATTTCGATACTCTTTGTAAGTCTGTAATCACCTATGTTTTTATGGTGTCCTGAGAGAAGGACTTCAGGTACTTTTACCCCGTGCCACTCCTCCGGTCTGGTATACTGAGGATATTCGAGAAGCCCGTTAAAATGGCTCTCGTCCTGATAGCAGAGTTCATCGGAAAGGACACCTTCGCACATCCTTGAAACGGCATCAGCAATAACCAGAGCCGGCAGCTCTCCGCCTGTAAGAACGTAGTCACCTATCGATATCTCCTCGTCAACTATCTCGTCGAGAACACGCTGGTCAACACCTTCATAATGGCCGCATATTATAAGGATGTTTTCAAGCGACGCAAGCTCTATCGCTCTTTTCTGAGTAAACACATTTCCCTTCGGTGACATGTAGATCGTATGCGGCTTCGCACCCATGTCTTCGCATACGGCTTCGTAGCAGTTGAAAATAGGATCTGCCTGCATCACCATACCCATTCCGCCGCCGTAAGGAGTATCGTCAACTCTGCGGTGTTTATCCTTCGTGTAGTCGCGTATGTTGCGGCAGGCAATATCCACTGCGCCTTTTTTTCTGGCACGTCCGATTATACTTTCTGCAAGAACAGACTCACACATTTCCGGAAACAGTGTAGCTATCTCAATCCTCATCTTCAAAAAGCCCCTCTAACGGTCTTATAGTCATCTTCTTATTTTCAATATCAGTACTTACCACCACATCAGCAATGGCCGGAACAAGATATTCCTTTTCCCCGTTCTTTATCGAGTAAACGTCATTGGCACCGGTCTGGAACACGTCCTTTATAAGACCGTAGACCTTTCCCGTGTCAGCATCAGATACCTCAATTCCGATAAGATCTTTTATAAAATAGGTATCCTCGTCAAGTTCAACGTCATCACGCGAAAGATAAAGTACCTTTTCCCTGAGCTTTTCGGCTTCCTCAACAGTATTTATACCTGCAAACTTTGCAATGACCATGTTTTTGAAGACTCTTGCGTTTTCAACTTCGAGCTCTTTTTTACCTTCACGGTCAAGATAAAGATATTCAAATTCACAGAGAAAGTCAGCACTGTCGCACCACGGCATTATTTTGACGTCTCCTCTGAGACCATGAACATTAACGACTTTTCCGGCTTCAAGATAATTGTCTGACATGTTGTACCACCCGTTTCTATCAAAAAAACTGCCAGATGTCCTTAAAACTGATCTGGCAGTATTATTTTCGTGTTTAACTTGTATTTCTTAGAAATTATTCGATTTCAAGAAGTACCTTTGAGTTGTTTCTTGCAGCACCTGCACGTAATACAGTTCTGATAGCCTTTGCTATTCTGCCCTGCTTGCCGATTACACGGCCCATGTCATCCTGAGCTACGTGAAGATGATAAACAATTACACCTTCTTCATTAGGTGCGTCTTCTGATATAGTTATTTCCTGCTTGTTTTCAACAAGACCTTCAACTATTGCTAAAAGCAGTTCTTTCATATTTTTTCTCCTTATTATAAACCGGCACTTAAAAAGCACCGTCCCTCGTAAACGATCTGATCTTTAAGATACAGACTTATAAGTCTGTATCAGAAAGATAAAATCAATTAATTAAGCCTGAGCGTTCTTGATGAGCTTCTTAACTGTTTCAGTTGGCTGTGCACCGTTCTTGATCCACTTGTCAGCCTTTTCAGTGTCAATCTTAATAACGCTTGGTGTCTTAGTTGGATCATAGTATCCGATCTCTTCGATGAATCTGCCGTCTCTTGGGTATCTTGAATCAGCAACAACAACACGGTAGAAAGGAGCCTTCTTGGCACCGATTCTCTTTAATCTGATCTTTACTGCCATTTTAATTTCACCTCCGGAACAAGATTTGTTTTATATTAATGCACTAAGCATAAATATCATTTTTTCATAAGACTCTTAAGGTCTGCGTCTGCCGGCATGTCAGGCATTTTATCAAGGTTCATTCCCGCTATGCGCTTTTTCATACGCTTTGAAGAGAAAGGACCTTTTCCCTTGCCGAAATTGCCGAACTGCTTCATAACCTTCTGCATCTGTTCAAACTGCTTGAGCAGTCTGTTTACGTCCTCGACCTTCATACCGCTTCCGGCTGCAATTCTCTTCTTTCTTGAAGGATTGATGATCGAAGGCTTTGCACGTTCCGCAGGCGTCATCGAAGTGATTATTGCATCGATACGCTGGAACTGTCTTTCGTCCACGTCAATGTCCTTGACCTTGTCGCCCATACCCGGAAGCATTCCGAGAAGGCTCTTTATAGAACCCATCTTCTGGATCTGGAGAAGATAGCTTCTTAAGTCTTCCATGTCAAAGGTGTTTTCGGTAAACTTCTTTGCAAGCTTTTCTGAATCCTTGAGGTCAACAGCGCTCTCAGCCTTTTCAATGAGTGTGAGCACGTCGCCCATGCCGAGGATACGTGATGCCATTCGTTCAGGATGGAACTGCTCGAAGTCATCGAGCTTTTCGCCCATGCCGACAAACTTGATTGGCTTGCCTGTTACGGAAAGTACAGAGAGTGCCGCACCGCCTCTTGTATCTGAATCGAGCTTTGACATGAGTACGCTGTCAATTCCGAGAGCGTCATCGAAGGCCTTGGCAACATTAACTGCGTCCTGACCTGTCATCGCATCGACTACAAGCATTATTTCGCTTGGGCTTGTTTCCTTCTTGATGTTTTTAAGCTCGTCCATGAGCTCAGTATCTATGTGGAGACGGCCGGCGGTATCGAGAATTACGATGTCGTGACCGTAGTCCTTGGCGTATTTTACTGATTCCTTTGCTATCTTCACAGGATCGGTCTGACCCATTTCGAAGACCTTTACTTCAGCTTTTTCGCCGACGATCTTCAGCTGGTCGATAGCAGCAGGTCTGTAAATGTCGCAGGCAACAAGCATTGGTCTGTGTCCCTGTGACTTGAAGTATTTTGCGAGCTTTGCTGAGTGAGTTGTCTTACCTGAACCCTGAAGGCCGCACATCATGATGATACACGGCGGTTTCGAAGGCATGTTTATTCTCGCATTGGAGTTACCCATGAGGCTGCAGAGTTCTTCATTTACGATCTTAACGACCATCTGTGCAGGTGTAAGACTCTTGAGAACGTCCTCGCCGACAGCTCTTTCCGAAACCTTTGCTACAAAGTCCTTTACTACCTTATAGCTTACGTCCGCTTCAAGGAGAGCAAGACGTACTTCTCGCATGGCCTCTTTTACATCAGCCTCTGTAAGTTTTCCACGTGACTTCAGACGTTTAAAAACGTTATTCAGTTTGTCAGATAAACCTTCAAATGCCATTTTCCGAAGAAGCCTCCCTTTTTATATTGATCAGCCGAAGAGCTCATCGCCTTCGTCCACTATTTTAAGTATTTTACCGGTGTACTCAGAAATATTTTTCTGGTAGCTGTATTTTTCGCGGTATTCGGCAGTGCATGTTCTGATTGCATTTATCATGTCGTGCATTACCTTTGTCTTTCTGAAAAGGCCCATTTTCTCTTCGAATTCGTCAAGATACTGCTCAGCGTGCTTAATTGCGTCGTGTACGCCCTGACGCGAGATGTTCTCGTTTTCAGCTATTTCAGAAAGTGACAGATCTTCATAGTAGTAAAGCTGCATGATATCGCGCTGCTTTTCTGTAAGAAGATCACCATAATAATCCAGAAGAACCGCATAATCAAGATTTTTTGCCATCTTTTTGCCTCCTCTGAATTAGTTTGTAAAGTTTTAAGCCTTTACAATTATAACTCTTTTACCCTTGCTTGTCAATAGAGAATAAAATTTTTTCATAAAATATTTCATTAACCATTTCAAGCGAAATGTTTTTTGATTTTCAAGGAAACACTGATTAAATCGGAAATCCGGCTTCGCCGGATTTCCGGAAGGGGAATTTGCGGGGCTTCGCCCCGGTCCCTTACGCTGATTTATGAATAAATCAGCGTTTCCCCAACTAATCCTTGAATATCAACTTATATTACTTTCAGTGAGTTTACTCTGCATCCGCTTCAAGCCAGATCTCCGTACCGTCAGAAGTTTTCAGGGGAGCTTCCGGATCAAAGATCACGTTTTCGCGTGTTTCAGCCGTTTTGCCTGTTTCTTTGTCAATAACATCGCAGTCCATTCTGTCCTCTTCAATGTTGTAATGATAAACCGCCAGCTCATCATTTTCATCAACATTTATGTAATCAACAAACGTTTCCTCGGCTGTTACATCGGCAGTATAAACGGGTTTAAGGTCCGCATCAAATTTCTGAATGTTCTTTTTTCCGTCCTGACCGTTGCAGAGAACATAAACGTTTCCTTCTTTGTCTGTCGCCATGCCCCATCCGCCCTGGATCTCGGCTTCTGAATAACTGCCTTCTGCCCAGTTATATTTATAGAGCGTCATCCCGAGGGACATACCCACGATCGTATTTTCAGCCTGCATCAACGGCGGATCAACGTCATTGAACTTTACCGGACAGTCCGGAAGCTCAATGATCTCACGGCTTTCCGGATCTTCCGGAGGTATAACTGCTAAACTTGCTTTTCCGTCAAGGGATTCGCAGAACACATATATCTTATCATTATAGACATCATAATAAGGCGGAAGCATATCGATCTCACCGAGGTCAAGTTTATATGTTTTATCTCCTGCATGCAGATCAAACTCAAAGCTTTTATAGCCGTAGAAAACCGAATCCTCATTTTCTCCGTCATCCGGCGCAGACTCTTCCGCTTCCGTAACTTTTACTTCAGAAGCGCCGTTATCAGCTGCACTGTCATTTATTACAGTAGTTGTACTTCCGCTGTTTCCGCACCCGCAAAGCATAAATGCAGCTGCTGCACAGAACGATAATAATACTGAAATTCTTTTCATTATCAAAACTCCTGACTCTGAATAAGTATGGTCTTTTGTTTTACGTAACAATCCTATTTTAAAGTATAGCTTATTCCGGAGGATTTGGCAATAGTCATATAAAAACTGAATAACCGCTCCGTTTTCAACCCGCATTCGGACAGAATGCGGGTTTTCTACTGGCTGACGGAGGCAGCCCACCAAGAAAGCGCCCCTGCTTGTTAAGAGCAGGGGCGCCTCCCAAGGAAATATGAGAAAAACACTATGTTGGAAATGTCTGAATAAGCGGCGGATCTTCGGGGCTTTGCCCCGGTCCCCCGCGCTGATCGGTGATGATCAGCGCTTGCTTATAACTTCTCGATCTTGTGAGAGATAAACTGTTTGATCCTTGCAAGATCTGTAAGTCCTACGATTCCGTCACTGTCAACGTCTGCAAACTTCAACTGAGTTTCGTTAAGTTTTACATCGCCAAGGAGATAGAGTGCAACCGTTGTAAGGTCTGAAATATCGATTCTTCCGTTGCCGTCAAGGTCACCGATAACACCTTCCGGTTCTGGCTTTTCTGTAACCGGTGTGGTCTCTGCTGGCGTTGTCTGTTCTGCAGGTGTTGTAACTGCCGGTGTTGTCTGCTTTGATGCTTCAGTGGCTGCCGGTGTTGTCGCTTCCGCAGCAGTTAATGCTGATGTTTCAGCCGCTTTAGTTGTTTCAGGAACTGTTGTTTCCTCAGGAGCGGAAGTCTCTGAAACTGTGGTCTGCTCTGCTGTCATTACTTCTGAAGCTGTTGTAGTTTCAGGTACTGTTGTAACTTCCGGAGCTGTTGTGAGCACCGGTGCTTCTGTTTCTGTAACAGCCGGTTCTGTTTCTGAAATGGTCTCAGATGCTGTCGTTTCCTGCGGAGCAGTCACTGTTTCCATCGGCGCATACGCATTGTTGAGTACCAGCGCATAGCATGAAGACTGTTCGAGTGAAAGCTGCAGGCTGCCGTTTGAGTCAACGAGTGTTGTATTCATTTTATCCATCTTTGACTCTTTGCTGTTGTATGTGTAGAGCTCTGCTATATTGTTGCAGAACTGTGATCCGAGCAGGTAGTTTATGCTGGCTTTGAGTCCGAAAAGGCCTTCATGCTGGAGGTCGAGTTCAATTACTGAACTGTTCTTTCGTGAAACAGATTTCAGCATCTGATCAGGTATAACACCCTGATCCTTTTTTATCTCAAGATTAAGATCTCCTGTTTCCTCCGCACCGATATCCTTTCCTTTTATATCCCAGCTGTATTCACCGAGATCAAAAGTTATTCTGATATCACGGTCTCTCATTGCATCTATTGCTTCCGAAGGAAGAACTGTCTCCTCGTTGAAGTCAAATTTTCCTGATGTACCGTCCGGCATTGCATTTATCATGTCTACCAGACTTTCGATGAATGACACCTTATGTGTAACATCTATTCCCGCATCAGCTACTGCTATAACTTCATACAGTGTACCCGGATCTTCCGGCTTCTGCTTGATGATAGCATATATTTTGCCGTCATTAAGCTTAAGTCCGTAAACGTAGCCGTTTGTTTCATAAGGATTGATGTAGTTTCCTACTGCCATTTTTTCAGATCCGTCAAGATTCATTGAGTAAAGCTGTGTCGGAGTGTTGAAGTAAACCTTGTTGTCTGAAACTATGAGGCTCATGTATTTGCCGTCCCAGTAAGCTGAGTACTGACCCCATACGTACCATTTCTCCTCGCAGAGGCTTATCCATGTGTCAACTGTTCCTGTGGACTCTGTATATCTGCTGTATTCGCCGTTTTTGTTTATGAAGTACCACTGATCACCTCTTGTGAATATTTCAGTGCTTACTGTCTGCCAGAATGCGTTGTCATATTTTTCAGATGTGGCACTGATACCCTTGCTGTTCCAGTCTGTATGTGCGCGGTTTCTTCCCGCTTCAGGCTTTGCTGCTGCAAATGCTTTGTCCGAAAGGAGAAAATATCCGTGTCCTGCTCTTCCCTTTGCGTCAGGAACAGGATCGTCCCAGGTAACGTCTGCGTGATACCATTCACCGTCTATGTTTACAAGATTCCATGCATGGTTCATGCTGTCGCTGGTCACCATTATTGAAGACATGCCGGCCTTTTCAAGGAGCATGTTGTATGCCTGTGCATATCCTTCACACACACCGTTGCCGCAGATGAGAATATCATAGGCTGTATATCCATCGTACAGATCAGGAGCTGTCTGGTCAAGGTCGTAGGAAGTATTGAGTACCAGATAATCGTGAAGATTAAGTGCCTTTTCAAGCTCTGTCATACCGGGAGTAATGTTTTTCGCGATGATATCATCGATCTTTTCATTAACCTCCGCAAGACGTGCATCCGCTTCTTCCTTGGTATTCGTATATTTTATAACTATGTCCTTTATGATATATGCACCGTCTGCTCCGTATCCGATCTGGATCGACATTGAAGTCTCATACTGAACGCTGAACATATCAGGCATTTTTCTTATGTATGAAATGGAATCGGTTATTCTTTTTATGCTTTCAGCCTTGTTTTCCTCGTTATCCACCTTAAGACCGAAACTGCTCACATTTATCGCAGTATCGTAATTCTGAAGCCCTGCTTTTATCGTCTCGCTCAGACTGGAGATCGTGTTATCAGTATCTGCCAGAACTACTGACACTGCAGGAGCAATAAAATTAACCGCAAGAGCAGCTGAAACGAAGCCGCTTAATAACTTTGCGAATCTTTTCATCGTAATTCCTCCTGTCATCATTCTCATATTCTTGGAAAACACTGATCAAATCGGAAATCCGGCTTCGCCGGATTTCCGGAGGTGGGATTTGCGGGGCTTCGCCCCGGTCCCCACGCTGATTTATGAATAAATCAGCGTCTCCCATGGTCACAGACCATACCTGATAGTACAAAAAGGCCGGTACTTTTGGTACCAGCCTCTGTTTCCAGTCTGAACTTCCTTTTTAAGTTCGTTCAAAAAGTGCAGCTGGCTGTCATACCATTCTGTCTGGTTTAGACCCGTTAGCTTTGCGTCCCTGTCTTTCGGCAGGTTTGCCATATTATTTGTTTTTCATGCTTCTTCCTCCGGAGCGTTAACCTTCGGAGTTTTCCATATATATAGTATACCACAGTAAATAAGCGTTGTCAATGTTCAATATATTTATTTCAACTACGTAGAACATATTTGTGTATATGCACATTATGAACCATTCAGATATAAGCAGTTTCACGTATGAAAATCATACACTGACCGCGTATTCTCCTGCTTTGAAAACCACGTCCGGTTTAATTTCGTACACAAAGAAAACGCCCCTGCTCTTGTGGAGCAGGGGACGTTTCCCAAGGAAATATGAGAAAAACACTATTTGTTTGAAAATGTCTTAATGGTTTCCTTATCAGAAGCGATCGATCTTGTGTGCCAGGAACTGCTTTATTGTAGCGAGATCTGCAAGATCCACTAAGCCGTCGCCTGTAACATCAACAATCTCAAGCTGTGCATCTGTGAGTGAAGCTTCACCTAAAAGGTAGAGTGCAAGTGTTGTAAGATCTGAAAGATCCACTTTGCCGCTGCCGTCGAGGTCGCCCTTGGCTGTTTTGTTGAATTCTTCAGGAGCAGATGCTGGTGTGATCTCTGTAGTTTCGGTAACTGCAGGAGTCTCTGCTGCTGTTTCAGCTGGTTCTGTAACGTCAACAGCTGTTGTCATCTCAGTAGTTGTGGTCTGAGTTGTTTCAGTTGCTGTTAATGATGTTTCAGAAGCTGTTGTAACTGCAGGAGCTGTTGTAACTGCAGGTGCTGATGTCTCAGCAGAAGTCACTTCTGTTACGGCCGGAGCCTCAGCTGTTGTTTCAGCCGGAACCTCTTCCTGAGGCGGCTTTACCGGAGCCTGTATTATAGGGTCCTGCGGGCTCTGAATGTCCCACAGTACAAGTGCGTAGCTTGCGCTCTGGTCAACGTCTATCTGGAGAGCACCGTTGGAGTCTACCATCATTGTATTGACCTTAGCCATTTTCGCGCCTGCTAAGTCGTAGCTGTAAAGAACAGCTACGTTATTGATATACTGGTCACCCAGATCGTAGTTGATTTTAGCCTTAAGGCCAAACTCACCTTCATGCTGGAGATCCAGTTCAATAACAGATTTGTTTGTGCCTGCAACTGCTGCAAGCATTTCTTCAGGGATAGCACCCTGATCTTTCTTTATTTCAAGATTAAGGTCTTTTGCTTCTTCTGCAGTAACATCATTGCCCTTTATGTTCCAGCTGTAATCGCCGAGGTCAAGGGAAATCTTAATGTTTCTGTTTCTCATTGCCTCGATGGCTGCCGCCGGAAGGATGCTTTCTGTATCAGGAGCGCTGAGATCAAATTCTCTGGACTCACCGTCCGCCATCTGTCTGATCGCGCCTTCGAGAGATTCGATAATGCTTACTCTCTGTCCTTCGAAATTAACGTCTGCCGCTTCGTACAGTGTTCCTTCGTCAGAAGGTTCATGCTTGATAACTGCATATATCTTGTCACCGTCAAGTCTCAGTCCGTAAACATAACCGTCAACTTCATACGGGTTGATATAGTTTCCGAAAGCTTCCTTGTTGGAGCCGTCGAGTGACATCTTGTATATCTGTGTAGGAGAGTTGAAGAAAACCTTGTCCCCTGTAATTATAAGGCTGATGTATTTGCCTGACCAGTATGCTGAATACTGACCCCACACATACCAGTTCTCGTCGCAGAGACTTACGAAACTGTCAGTTTCGCCTGTGGATTCTGTATATCTGCTGTACTCGCCTTCGCCGCTAACGTAGTACCACTGATCTCCTCTTGTAAATATCTCAGTGCCGACTGTCTGCCAGAAAGCGTGGTCATATTTCTTTGAAGTTGCTTCTATTCCCTTGCTGTCCCACTTGTCGTGGATGTAGTTTCTGCCTGCTTCAGGATTTGTAGTTCTTATCTCGTCATCCGAAAGCATGAAGTATCTGTGATTAACTCTGCCCTTGGCATCAGGAACCGGATCATCCCATGTAGTATCTACATGATACCATTCATTATCAATATTTACAAGGTTCCACGCATGATTCATGTCGTAGCTTGTAACCATTATGGATGAGATACCGACTCTTTCAAGAAGCATGTTGTACGCCTGTGCGTAACCTTCACAGACACCGTTTCCGCAGATGAGAATATCATAAGCGGATGAACCGCCGTCTCTGTCCTCTATTGTTCCTTCTGTATCATATACCGTGTTGAGTACAAGATAGTCATGAAGGTTAAGTGCTTTCTGAAGCTCCGTCATTCCCGGAGTTATGGTCTCGTCAATAACTTCTGTTATCTTTGTGCCGAGTTCATTAAGAAGAGCATCTGCTTCTTCACGTGTATTTGTATAGGTAAACTTTATCTTGCTGAGAATTATGCTTCCGTCTGCTGCGTATTCCGGCTGGATCGAAATTGTATCCTCAAAGCCTATACAGAACATATCAGGCATCTTTCTTACGTAACCAAGAACATCGCTTATCCTCGAAATATTTTCCTGGTCAGGTGCCATCTCAAACTTACTTATGTCGATAGCAGTTTCATATTTCTGAAGCCCCGTCTTGATCGTCTCGCTCAGACTTGCTATGGTGTCATCCGCAGACGCCATAACAAATACAGACGGAGCTGCAAAATTAAATGTCACCGCGGCCGATAACAGGCCGCTTATAAATTTTGCAAATCCTTTTTTCATAGTGAATCCTCCATTTCCCTGATTCTACTCATTAAATTAACATCAAAAATTAATAAAAGGCTGATACTTTCGGTATCAGCCTTTTTTTCCAACCATAAACGTCCGTTCTTAAGGGTCGTTTAAAAATTGTGCAGCTGGCTGTCATACCCTTTTTATTCGGTTTAGACCCGTTAGCTTTGCGTCCCTGCCTTTCAGCAGGTTTGCCCAATAATTAAATTTTTCTATTATATTCAGTGAGTAGTGAATTGAAAAGTCAGATCATTATGAATCATATGCGAAAATTTTAGTACGACGGAGGAGTAAGATGTTAGCAGATGTTTAGGTCAGATGAAAATAAATATGTGAGCCTTTTGGGAGGCCCGTGATTTATCTTCTGTACACAGTATAGCACCGTGGAATACCGTTGTCAATAGTTAATATAATTTTTTCTTATTCATACTTCCGATTTGTAGATATGCACACTTACGACGATAAAACTGTATGCAAAATACCGTCTGAAATTTTAACCTGGATTAAAAATATGATGAAAGCCCGTAAATCCGGCGTTACACTATTTATATTATAACAGATTAATTCACTTTAATTTGTGCACATAAAACTATTGAATTCAGGCTTTAATTCGTGTATAATTGTATGTATAGTGATTTTATACATATCACAGATTATAATTAACCGGTATCGCATGTTATCTATCAGATTGACTAAAACACATCAGTCTGTATTTTAGTCAGGGGGAAACAGACATAAAGGGCCGGGGAACGGAGAAAAAAGATGAAAAAGATGACCAGGGATTATATCAGACAGGAACTTGAAAAAGTCCTGAAGACTGACTACAACATCACACCGAATGATGCTTCCGACGCTCAGGTGTACAATGCACTTTCTACTATTGTAATGCATTATCTGAGTGAAAAGAGAAACAGCTTCAACAACAAGATCAACTCAGAGGGAAAGAAGCAGGTATACTACCTCTCAATGGAATTCCTTATGGGACGTTCGCTCAAGACAAGCCTTTACAATCTCGAGATCGTGGAGGACGTAAGAAGCATTCTCAAGGAATACAAGATCAACCTCGATAAAATATATGAAAACGAGCCGGATGCCGGCCTCGGAAACGGTGGTCTCGGAAGACTTGCAGCCTGCTACCTCGATGCCATGGCTACACAGTGCATTCCTGCCATGGGCTACTCGATCTGCTACGAATACGGTATTTTCAAGCAGAAGATCGACGAAGGCTGGCAGACAGAACTTCCTGACAACTGGATGCCGGGCGGTGACGTATGGCTCGACCCTAAACCGGAAAAGGCTATCGAAGTTCACTTCGAAGGCGAACTCCACGAATACTGGGACAGCCAGTACCACCACATCTCACACCAGAACTACAGCACAGTTATCGCCGTTCCGTGTGACATGTACGTTTCAGGCTACGACAGTGAAGGTGTTTCTGTTCTGAGACTCTGGACCGCAAAGTCACCAAGCTTCGACATGGCAATGTTCAATCAGGGCGACTACGCAAAGGCACTCGGACAGAACAGCATCGCAAACGCTATCTCAAAGGTTCTTTACCCTAACGACAACCACCTCGAAGGCAAGTCACTCCGACTCAGACAGCAGTACTTCCTCTGCGCAGCTTCGATCGGCGACATCGTTACAAACCACATGTCCGTTTACGGAACACTGGAAAACCTTCACGACAAGGTAGCCATCCACATCAACGACACACATCCTACCCTCGCAATTCCGGAACTCATGAGAATTCTCCTCGATGACTGCGGATACACCTGGGACAAGGCATGGCATATCACAAAGAATACATTTGCATACACAAACCACACTGTAATGGCTGAAGCCCTTGAAAAGTGGGATGTAAACCTCCTCAAGAGCATCGTTCCGAGAATCTTCTCCATTATAGTTGAGATCAACAACAGATACTGCGCAAAGATCGCAAGCCTTACAGAAAACAACTACGACAAGACAAGCCGTATGTCCATCATAAAGAACAACACTGTCCACACTGCTACTCTCTGCGTTGCAACAGCACACAGCGTAAACGGTGTTTCCAAACTCCATTCCGAGATCATCAAGACAGATGTTTTTGCCGATGAGCATCAGCTTTATCCGTACAAATTCAAGAACGTTACAAACGGTATCGCGTACAGACGCTGGCTCTACCAGTCAAATCCGGGTCTTACAAAGCTTCTCCGCGACAAGATCGGTTCAAGCTTCCTAAAGGACGGCAGCGAGCTCAGCAAGTTCACGCTCTTCAAGGATGACAAGTCCGTTCTCGACGAGCTTGCAAAGGTAAAGCGTGAAAACAAGGAAAACTTCCTTAAGTACTGCAAGAACTACTGCAACCTCGACTTCAAGATCGATCCTGACAGCATCTTCGACGTTCAGGTAAAGAGACTCCACGAATACAAGCGTCAGCACCTCAATGCACTCAACATCATTGCTGACTACAACTATCTCCTCGAACATCCTGATGCCGACTTCACACCTAAGACATACATCTTTGCAGCGAAGGCAGCTCCTGGCTACTATCTTGCAAAGCAGATCATCAAGATGATCTGGAGCATTTCACAGGAACTCAGAAAAGATCCTAAGATATCTGAAAAGCTCAATGTATACTTCCTCGAAGACTACAAGGTAACTCTTTCCGAAATACTTATGCCGGCAAGTGATATTTCCGAACAGATCTCACTGGCAGGTACTGAGGCATCCGGTACAGGTAACATGAAGCTCATGCTCAACGGTGCGATCACACTCGGTACTCTCGACGGTGCAAACATCGAGATCAAGGAAGCTGTAGGCGATGACAACATCATCATCTTCGGTATGAACGCAGCTGAAGTTGCAGCAAAGAAGCATGAAGGATACAATCCGAAGAGCTACTTCGAGTCTGACAACACGATCAAGATGGCTGTCAACCGCCTGTACAAGGGCATAAACGGCTGTGCGTTCAACGAGATCGCAAACTCACTCGTAAACTCTGATCCGTACATGGTACTTGCTGACTTCGAATCATACCGTGAAGCTCAGAAGCGTTCAACAGAACTTTACAACGACAAGTACACATGGCTTAAGATGTCTCTCTGCAACATTGCAGGTGCAGGTATATTCTCAGCTGACAGAGCTGTTAATGAATATGCAAGAAACATCTGGGGACTTAATAAATAATTATATTTTTCAGCACAAAAAGCACCGTAAAGATGAAAACTGATCTTTACGGTGCTTTATTTTTGATTAATATGTTTTACGCATCTGCGGTACCGCCGTCACGGTGCAGAAGCTTTTTCGCTGTCTGGATAAGCGAAGGAGCATTTACCGCACACGATGCAAGGAATCCGATAAAGAGCCATACTTTCATGAATGCCGCGTCGATGAGTATAATAACGGCCATGAAAAGTATGATCGCTGAATTGATAACAAGCTTTTCCCATTCAACCTTATAGCCTACCAGATTACGTGTATCCTTAAGTCTGATAAAGAAGCATACGACATAAGCTGTCATGGTAGCAAAAGCAGCACCCTGAACGCCTACTATCGGAATAAGAACAAGGTTAAGAACAATGTTCGTCAAAGCCGCAATACCGCTTGTGTAAAATGATTTCTCATTTCTTCCGGCCGCATTGTAAATTCCGCTTAAGAAGTTGCAGAAGCTCTGCATGAGTGACGCAATTATAAGGAACGGCGCCATTTTATATGATTCCCAGAAATTTTCACCGGTAAGAAGTTTTGTAAGCCACTGAATGAGCATCATTATTCCGGCCGATCCCACAAACATCATTGCTGAGTACGCACTCATGACCTTGCTGTAGTACTGACGGTATTCATCAGTGCCGTACTGCGTGATAGCTGACATCTGCCATGCTCTGAAGAATATTACCGAAACGAATGATATGAGTGCAGGTATCCTGTAGGCACATGAATAAAGACCGTTTACAGTGTCACCAAGGAATTGTGATACAAGGAAAAGGTCTGACGAACTTACTACCCACCAGAGTATCGCTGTCGGGATAAGCGGCAGACTGTACCGGTACATTTTTTTCTTAAGTGCAGGATCATATTCCGATAGGCTGTAATCCTTTCGTATGTTTCCGAAATACGTAAGAAAAAGTATTGACAGAAGGTCTGACATAATTATGCTGAGTATGTAGCCGGCAATATCAAGCTTGAAAACGACCATAAACAGCAGTGTGAAAAGGACAAGCGACACGACTGACAGCAGGCTGTCAACGGTATACAGCTTGATATAATCCTTGGCTTTGAGATGCTGCTGCTGGATCCACCTGAATTCCGAAGTAAACATGAACGCCATCATCAGTCCCGTATACTGCCTGAATCCGGCTATAGCTGCAATCACAGCAACAGCGATCATGGCGATCAGCATACTTGTAACCGATGTGGTCACTGCAGTCGAATAAACTTTTTTCCTGTTCAGCGTCTTGTCCAGTCCGAAACGCAGAACACTGTCCGCCAGACTGAGCGACGCCACCGGTCCGATAAGATTTATAAGAGTCTGTATCTTGGTAGCAACTGAATATGCATCTTCAGACATATGTGATGTGACCAGCTTAAGCAGCAGAACACTGAGTATTTTTGAGCTGAACGAGCCAAGTGAAAAGACAAATGTATCAGATACGAGTTTTTTATATCTGTTCAAATTTCTCCCCCGTTTCTAAAAAATAAAATACACTTCTATTGTATCATACATTTTCAGAAAAATAAATACTTTTGTGCAAATTACAGCAGATGTAAAAAAGTCGCCGCTTCTGTTTTACAGCATTTTACATTAGAATAGTTGATTACTATAATACAGTCTATAATTAGCAACCGGCACCTGAGATCACTCAGGTGCCGGTTTTATGTTATATACGTTATTATTACTGACTCTGATCTTCTGATAAGGCAACATCCCTTATGCACTGCCATGCCTCAGTAAGAAGTTCGAGACTCCAGGCGGCATTTGCAGGGCTTGTTGACGGAAGGCAGACTGCTGGGCGGTTCGTAACCGGACGGGTATACTTAGTGTAGTACTGAAAAGCCGTTTTTCCGTTTACGTAGATCGCGTGTATATCTGACTGTGCAAATATTATGTTAATATCATTCGGTGTGACATTTTTTATGCTGGCATCAGATGAGCCTTCTATTTCGCAGGATGCTATAACATCCCATAAGGCTATGTGATTTCTTAAAAGGAATGCCTTCTTTTCTTCGGTCATCTGCGGAATATCCTCTTCAAATATGGAAGAAACCACTTTCCAGAAACGGTTTCTTGGATGCCCGTAGAAAAAGCCTGCTTCCCTCGACTTTACCGACGGAAAGCTTCCGAGTATAAGTATTCTCGACGCCTTGTCATACACCGGTTCGATCGGATGAGTTATCATAATTTAAATCCCCCTTTTATTCAGCCCGTAGCTTCTATAAGTTTCGTTCCGGGATTACATACATTATTAGTATATCATATTTCATTGAAAATACCAACCTGTTTTGAACGACATTTTTATGTCGGTATATATTGCAGTTTTGTCGCAGAAATTTGCTGTATCTCCGGCACAAATGCCCCTTCATCCGAACATTTTTGACCCGAATGAGGGGGCATCGTTTCAGTTACCGTATCGACAACTGTTATTTATCAGAATAAAGAAAAGATAAACTTAGCAACATCTGTAATTACATTTGCGATATCTTCAGCGATCTTTTCAACTGCCTTTTCATAGCCGTTTTTCTGATCATTTCTGTGGTCAGGCTTAGGAGCTGGTTTGTGATCGTGTTTATGGTCGTGTCTGTGATCAGGCTTAGGAGCTGCCGGACCTGCAGGACCATGATGTCCTGGTCCAACCGGCTTTTCAGGTTCTTCGATAACCGGAAGTTCTTCAGCCGGAGCCGGTGCTTCTTCATTTACTGTTATTTCAGGCTGTTCTTCAGGTACTGTCTCCTCGTTTTCAGATACTTCAGGCTGTTCTTCAGGTATAGTTTCTTCTGAAGCACTGCTTACCTTGATAAGCGCCCCGCGGAACTCAGGTTCATTGTAAATAATTTCATTCGTTACATCATCGTATGCGCATGCCATTCCGCCGTATTCAAGAACAGCAAACGGAAGCTCATAATTTCCGTCTTTCACATCATCATTAACCTTAAGTTCAACAGTCGCAAACACCATATCTTCATCTACGTTTCCCAAAAGACTGCTGTAAATGAAAACAGCCATTTTACTGTTTTCGGCATTTCTGTAAACATTCAGGCTCACATCTTTGGTTATAGTGATGCCATCAGCATAATCATCATCCGGATCGTCAGCATCTCCCGGCTCAGCACTTAATACCGTGAACTTATCCTCATCAATTATGAAGTAACCTAAAGCTCCGCAGAAAGGCTGCTTTATATCAGTTGCTCTGATCTTTACTTTAATCGTATCACCTGCCTTGGCTTCATAAACACCTGCATCTACAGTAAAGCCCGTCAGACTTTCATCAGAACAAGCTGTTGTTATCGGCTGTCCTGTTTCAGAATATGTAATTTCAGGTATTACCGGATTGATAACGCCATCCTCATCCAGATTGTTGAGATGATGATCATTATCATAATCATACTCGTAACTGTATTCTTCAGGTTCTTCCGGCTCTATTATTTCATCAGAACCGGCACCAACTGTAATCAGAGCACCGCGATAGTCAGGGTTTACTTCAAAAACGTCCCAGGTATCTTCTGTTTCGACGATCTTTGTTGCCATTGAAACGCTGCTGTTACGAAGATAGAACGGAACAGTATAGCATCCGTCTTTAGCATCATCGTTTACCCTTAGCTCAATAGTAAGAAAAACAGTATCTTCTGTTAAACTTTCAAGTTCGCAGTAAATGAAGCCGATCTTTTCTGTATGCTCACTGCACATACTCTGTGCCGTTAATGTTTTCTGAAATATTTCGGTGTTTTCGTTATCCGGATCGTCAGTATCTCCCGGAGTAACACTTAAAACGCTGAATGCCTCAGTATTGACAAGAAGGCTTCCGCCGACTGAATTGAACGAATCCTTTATATCACACGCTCTTACCTTAACTTTGATCGTATCTCCTGCATTTGCCTCATAAACACCGGCATCAACAGCCATTTCTGCTGGTTCACCGGCTTCACGTAATGCTGCCACCGGCTGTTCTGCTGCAGATACTTCGTTAAGATAAGAAGCACCGCCCATCATTCCCCCGGCTGCTAAAGCAAAGGCTAAAATAGTTGTCACTGTTTTTTTCCATGTTCTGTTCATAATAAACACCTTTCTTTTTTGCGGAAACACTGATCAATGAATCAGACAGTGCTTTCCTATGGTAAAACGTTAAATTCGACAGCAAAATGAATATTGCTGTTTATTCAACTATACCACAAAACTTGTGCTAAGTCAAGTAAATAAACAAAAAAATCTGTGGAAAGTCTTTAAATCTTGCTATGTTCCCTGATATTTGTGTGCAATACAAATTCCTGACAAGCAATTCAAAAAGGCATCGGAAGGCAGTTTCAAACCATATTCCGATGCCTTTTTATAATGGTTGTGCCTTCGGCACGATCTTAAAAACGGGACCGCACATTGTGCAGTCCCGTTTGTTCAGTTATTGCCGCGGCTATGCCGTTCAGTCAAATTCGATAAGATCGCCGTTTACCCATCCCAGATAACTGCCGCCTTCTGCAGATGTACATTCGTACCACCATTCACCGGAGAAATCACAGCGCTTATCTGTTCTGATCTTTATATCCTCCCGGACGCACTCTGCCGAGCTGCTGCTGCGTGTATCCTCGGCTATATATTTTGATGCATAAAAATCTATGCCGTTATATTTTTCGCCGTAAACAATACCGCTCTTCGCATTATCAAGTTTTTCCGGATAATTATGACCTGAATATTCGCTAATTGCAAAATCGTGCATTTCCACCCATCCGATGTACTCAGCGCCGGACCAGCATTCATACAGCCACTTTCCGTGAGACAGACATTTGTTTCTGGCCTCTGCGTAACGATTGTTCAGCGGAACCACAGAACCTTCCAGTTCCGAATTTGCATCCATGACTGACTCATTTGTATAGCATATAACATCCTGCGGTGGTTCCTGAGCTACAATTCTGTCTGATTCGGTCAAAAGTCTGCCGTTTATCGGAGCCTCTTCAAATGAGGTGAACTTCAGTTCATTCTCATCTTCAGTGTACTGCAAAGCAATGTTTTCCTTAGCTATCCAGCCGCAGTAATCACCGCTTTCAGCGTTCCAGCATTCAAACCATGTTTTTCCGAGAAATTTCGTAAATTTTCTGATCTCGACTCTGAAACCTTTCTGAACCGGTTCACCCTTTTTCGCAGGATCATGTTTAACAACATAGGATTCCGGATAAAGGAGGGCATTTTCAGAATCAACGATGCCATGTCTGGTTCTTGTAAACTCATCGACCACTGCATCATTTTCAATTATATATTTCATGTTTAAATCATCGAAACTGATGTTCAGCGTTTCCCATGGATGTTCTTCTCCATTTTTTTCAAAAGGATACAAGATCACTGTTCCTTCCTCAAAATCAATCGTGTCAATAACGTACTTATCATCGTATGCTTCAAAATTTTTTCCCAGCACATCAGATACGCTGAGCGGCTCCAGGGTATCATGGTCCAGACAGTAATACCGGCGTGGATACTCTGATCCTTCAAACACTATATACGACCTGTACGCATTGACAGACGACATAATGAGCCCCGCATTAACATTCTCTGTAAATACATTTTTGTCAATTCTGAGTTTTCCGGCTGCATCAGGAAATTCCTTTAAATACAGATCACATAATTTTTCATACACCCGATCACAGGCACGGTTTCTTTCTTTGATCTCGTCAGGCGTATGACGGAAGGACATGAAATCGTAGTGCAGTTTTCCGTCACTGCCATATGAATAATCTTCTATCCACTCATTTGTGTCCCATTCCGTTAGTCTCATTGCTTGCTTGTAAGAAACATCTTCTTCAAAAAAATCACGGCTGTTAAAGTGTTCACTTATGACCAGCTCTCCCATCAGCTGACGAGTCCAGGTATCCTGCAGCGGCAGACTAATAACTCCTGCCGTATAAGGATTGTTCTCGCCAAGAGTTATGCTGTTGAAATCAAACTGTATAATATCATCGGACAGTCCAAAAAAATCTGTCGCCATGATGTTCCAGCCATTCTTTGCGGCCTCTCTTTCGAGCAGCCTGTTCAGCAACGGAAGAAAATCTGAATCCTTATAGAAAAGATCGGATAATTTTTCAAGTTTCTTTCCGTCCCTCAGGTCGTAGATCAGGCTAACGGTTTCTTTATCGCAGCCGGTTTTACTGAAAGTTATATTCATATAGGCATTGTATATCTCAACCTTCATCTTCCATTCACCCGGAAGATTATCCCTGTCGCCGAACATAATATTACGAATATCAGCATTGATCTTATCTTCTACAGACTTGTCTTTAAGGAAGCCAAGTGCGCATTCACTTTTCGGCATTCCGTCTTTCCATGATAATTTCTGACCGCCGTCTTTCTCGTACAAAAATATATTAGTTCCGTTCCAGTCCGGTCTCAGATCTGCCGGCTTTTCCTTACCGGTTCCCTTAGCTGTATAAAGCTTGTTTTTTACAGACTGTTCTGTCTTTTTTACAGGAATACAGCCACTGTCTGAAACTGCTTTCTGTCCTTCCGCAGACAATGCCCATGCCGCAAGCTTTCTGGTATTCTGAGTTGATTTGTCAGTATATACAGCTGATATGCTGCTTAAAACCGGATATGTTCCGTCGTTCATGGTTTCGGCAGACGGCTTTACCCCGTCAACTGCAATGTATTTTATATCGGATGAATCTTCACCCATCTGTGCTGCATTTGAATAGCAGGCGAAACCGATCGCATTTTCCAGATTTTTATACTCTGAATTCACACCGCGGATCTTCAGCGGTTCTGCAAGATTTCTTTCGCCCATCCATTTTTTAATAAATCTCTGACTGTTTGAATTATCGTTTCTCTGGAAAGCAACAATTACTTCATCATTTCCGCCGACTTCCTTCCAGTTGGTTATCTTTCCGGAGTAAATGTCTTTTATCTGTTCACTGGTCAGCGAATCGACCGGGTTGCTTTTGTTTACGATAAAAACAAGTCCTGTTTCAGCAACCGGAACAATGTTCAGTTTTACACCTGCTTCAGATGCAGCCTTCTTCTGTTCTTCTGTAACAGCATCTGTGAAAACAATATCAGTATCGCCTGAAATGAGCTTTTTAAACTGTCCGGATACGTCATCATCTGAAACAAGTTTTTTCGCATCTGAATATTTCAAGCCCAGCATTTCAGCTCTGAACATACTTTCAAGATTAGCGGAAACCGTACTGCTTTCCATCTTCGGCATTGTTCCGTATGACCAGAGTACTGACTTTCCGAGAGCATCATTCATGACCGCGGAAACATCGCTTTCGTCTATAACTCCGTTTCTGTTGATATCGGTGCTTCCTGACTCAGTGTATTCGTTACCGTTTATGATCTCCCTCTTGTATCTCATAACGTCGAACACGTTTATAACGCCGTCGCCGTTTATATCGCCGCGCATGCCTTCATCTGACAGAGATTTTATAAGTTCCGCCTTCTCCTTTTCCTTTTCTTCAGCTTCCCTCTTAAGTGCGGCTTTCTCTCGTTCCTTTTCCTCTTCAGCCTGCTTACGTTCAGCTTCCTTGCGTTCTTCTTCAGTCGGCACTTTTTTCTGAACAGCTTCAAATGTGAAACCATTTCTTTCAGCATATTTCTCGGCTTTACTGCCTTTATATGCCTTTATAACAAGTGACGGATCACAGTCTTCAAACGAGTTATACTCTATAACACAGTTTGGTGATAACACGGTGACTTCCTTTAGTTTTGTGCATCCTGCAAAAGCGTTCTCGTCTATGTGATCGACATTTTCAGGGATCTCTATTTTTTCAAGTGACGTACAGTTTCTGAAAGCATCATTTTTTATATAATGCAGATACGAATGAGCGTTATTCGGATTCAGATTGACCTCGGAAAGAGATGTACAGTTCATGAACACTCTTTCATAAATCGTATCAACGTGTTCAGGTACTTTTATACTTTTCAAAGCTGTACAGCCGTTAAATGTGTTTTTCTGGATAGTTGAAACGCTGTCAGGGAGATCGATATGCTCAAGTGATACACAGTCGCTGAATTCACCCGGATTTATACCCCAGCCTAACGTATTCAGACTTTTTCCGAGGTGTACCTCTTCCAGTGCAGAACATCCGGAAAAAGTGCCCCTGCAAAGTCCGGTGATACTGTCAGGTAAAGTGATCGATTTAAGACTGGTACAGCCATAAAAAGCACCGTCTATCGTTTGCACGCTGTCCGGAATTTCAACGCTCTTCAGATTTTTACATCCTCCGAAAAATCCGTCAGCGATCACAGCTACTCCGTTTTCAATTACAACATTTTCAACTTCATCCTGCCATCCAGGAGAGAAATTATAATATTCGCCTTCAAGGTCGGCGGTCACAGTCAGCGTTTTTGTTTTCTGATCATATTTCCATCTTTCAATTCCAGCAGTTGCTGCCGCAATTTCGGCATCACTGTCCGGAACGGCTGCTGTATTATTATCAGCCTGTTCCTTTGTTTCAGCCGCTGTTATTTCTTCCGTCTGTTTTTCTGTTTCAGAATCTGCAGACTTTTTCTCCGTTTCAGAGTCTTTAGCTTTTTCAGCCTGTTTCTCTGGTTCAGACTCCGTAACTTTTTCAGTCTGTTTATTAGTATCAGTTGCCGGAAGTGTATCTTCCGCAAAAGTCTGGAATGTCATTCCTGCTGTCATAATAAGTGCAGCAGCTGCAGCAGTTATTCTCTTTAAACTTTTCTTTTCCAATCCTGTTTACCTCTTTTCCTTTAAAATATGCTTTTCAGACAGTTCATAATAAATTCAGAACTGTCATATGTCAATTTTGCCTTATTAATACCATATATTATATCACAGCCTTTCACTATAATCAATAAGCAGCAACAAAACCGCAATAAATAGCAACTACAGAAATCCGGCATACAAAAAGATAGCAGCTGCAGCACGGAAGCATTTTTCCGTACTGCAGCTGCTATATCATATATACTGAATTATAATTGTTACCGGCATCAGGCTGCCGGTATTCTATAGTACAGCCGGGCCCGGCTGTACCTTTTTCAGGCCGTTGCTCCGAACACCTTATTATGCCGAAGGCTTTACAGCTTTTTTATATATTCCGTTAAAAGATACAGCGGAACATTGGTCATCCATTCTTCTTTTCTATAAGCAGACATTGAAGTGCGTATAGCTTCTTCCGGAGAATATTTACTGCAGTAAGCTCTGAGACTTTTTGATTTCAGGTTTTCTTCTGCTTTTACTTCCAGAGGGATTATCTGATCACCGTTCTGTATTACAAAATCTATTTCGCCGTCTGAATTTTCCGTGGAGTAATAGTAAAGCATAAAGTCTGCTGCTCTCAGTTCCTGGGCGACAAACTGCTCTGTAAGGGCGCCCTTGTATTCTGTGAAAATACGGTTTCCGTCTATAACTGAAACTGCAGGAAGATCAGATTTTGCACCTAACAATCCGACGTCAGACATATAAATTTTAAATACCGACTGATCCATATAAGCAATAAGAGGCATAAACGGTTTGCTGATTCGAATACTTTTGTTTATCAGCCCGTAATCAGTCAGCCATTGTATTGCAAGTTCGAAGTCTTTAGCTCTTGCTCCTTTTCTGACAACACCGTAAATGAATTTTCTGTTTTCCTTTGCCAGCTGTGACGGAATCGAGTTCCAGACCATTTGTATTCTCGGGATCTGATCTTCCGGAGCATGTTTTGAAAAATCATTTTCGTAGTAAAGTAAAAGATCCTTCTGGATCTCCCTTACCTTACTGAGATCGTCTGTATCTATAAATGTCTTAACGGCTTCAGGCATTCCGCCGACATAATAATACTTTTTAAGAAGCAGTTTGAGTTTTTCTGAAAACGGTGATACAGTACTGAAATCTTCAACGGATATAAGTTCACGTAATCCTGAATTTCCTGAAGCTTCGAGAAATTCTGCAAATGTCATAGGGTACAGCGTCATAAACTCTGTTTTGCCGACAGGAAATGACGTACCTTTGTGCAAAGCTATTCCTAAAAGCGAACCTGCAGCCATAACGTAATATTCAGGAGCGTCTTCACAAAAATACTTAAGACTTCCAAGTGCTTTCGGACATTCCTGTATCTCGTCAAATATGATCAGCGTATTTTCCGGATCTATGTTTGTTTCTGAAAGTATTTTAAGCGAAGAGATTATTCTCGGAATATTATAATCGGGCTCAAATATTTGTTTTGCAACTGTATTGTTGTCAAAATTGATATACACAACATTCTGAAATTCATTCCTGCCAAAATCCTTCATAAGCCATGTCTTGCCAACCTGTCTGGCTCCGTTGATTATTAGCGGCTTTCTGACTGATTTTTCTTTCCATTTCAGCAGCCGGGAATATGCAGTTCTTTTCATGTACAGACCATCCTTACATTTACGGTTTTTCGTTTTCTAACAATTTTAAGGACGAAAAAATCTCTTTTTCAACATTTTTAATGATGTATTTTTCTAAATTATAACACTTTCAAGGTGAAAAGTCAATGCATGTTGAAAAGGGGCAGTTCATTTCTCGCAGATGTATATAACGCACGTAATTTCGTCCTAAAGCCAATAAAAACATCTGTCTGGCGCTACAGTTTTTATAACATATCAGCATTTTTAATGACGAACATTTCCGAAAATTCGCATTTTTAAGGACGAAAAATATAGCTCATGCAACACTTTTAAGGACGAATATCCGACGGGCTCTGTTCTGCGGCGGCACAACCAGAAAACGGGACTGCACACATTTCGTGCAGTCCCGTTTATCATTATTCATCTAAAAGCTGCTATCATGTTTTAATATTAAGCTGCTCCATAAGTGCATTCTGAAGCACTTTAGAGAAATTGATTTTATTTTCAACAGCCATATCATTAAGCCAGGAAGGAATAGTAAGTGTCTTTTTTACCGGCTTCTCAAAATGTTTCTTCGCATACTCCTCAACATCAACTGATACCAGATTAATAAAAACACTCTCATAATCATCATATTCTTCATTAGGATCAATGCTGTTCATATCACTCGCTTCAGGAATATTCTGATTTTCTATTTTTAATGAAAACAAATAACCGGCAAGGCAATCTACCGCCATATTCACTGCATCTTCGAGAGTATCACCGAAAGTAGCGAGATGATCAAGATCAGGGAAAATAACTGAGTATCCGCCTTCTTTTTCTTTGTAAAAACATGCAGGATAAATTGATAACATAATAATCACCTTCCTATAAAGAGCATATTTTAATGTACAGGCTGAGATTATTTCAGCCCAGCCTGCTTCAGAATTGAATTAGCCGTCCCTTTAGGAATATCCCCTTTATGAACCGGCAAAGTTACCTTTCCGCTTTTTCAGGATGAACGTACTGCGCATGTGAGCCAACAGTACTTTTCAGAACCCATCCATCTGCTTTGAGCAACTTTTCCATTTCTTTAACAGTCATGGTTTTGTCCTCCTGCATTTATATTATAACATGTAACACGTATAAAATCAATACGTATATGTTAGGCTTAGCAAATGGTAGTTTTCATCACTTCGTGACGAAAACTGCTATCAAAAAAGAGACTGCACTCAAATCATGCAGTCTCTTTGAAACACGTTATTATGTACTACTGATATATTCCGCTAAAGAATCATATATTTTTTCAGGTTTAGAATTAGGGGATGTCTGATATATTTCCCCTGTCGATGATTGCCATATTACAATTCCATCTATATTTAGCTGTTCTATTACATACCAATCTAATGGAATATAGGGAAACAGCTCTCGCTCCATAATTGTAACATCTACTACATTCAGTCTTTTGAATTTACATATACCAGTAAGTTCATGGCCTTCATAAGTCGCAAATCCAACCTCCTGCATATAGTTTATATATTCTTGATTAAAAACAAGTGAAAGAAGTTCTTCTGCTTTCAAAATTTCACTTTTCTTTCCAGCCACATATGATTTAAAATTTTGCTTATTTCTTAAAACCGACATCACATTCATTATTTAGTTCTCCTTCTATCCAGCAATCATTGCAGCCATAGCCTTCCAAAATTCTGCACGCTGAGTGTTCCATGTATTTCCTTGAGCATGTGCTTCAGTAGCCTCGCCAAATACGTGCCATATCTTGTTGTTACCATTCTGCATATGTTCAGCTTTGGTAAGTATTGCAAGAGTTGAATCAACTTTCTGACCTATATGATGTAATTCATATTGTAATCCAGAAACAGGATCGATAGGAGCTTTTCCTTCTAACATCAACTGTAAATTCGACATACCTGTAGCCTCATCTATATAGTTTATATCTATATTGCGAATCAAAGCTGTTTTACCATTTATCTTTCTTGGAATCAAGCCTGCTTCCTTGCATATTTTGTATTGATCCATATTTTTAAATTGCTTTATAACATCAATAGGATATTTCGACTCTTTTTGTATTGTTGCCGCTTCATTCATAGTAATCCCACTTAACGTAGCACCTTTTAATTTCATAAATTCACCGGCACCGCCTGTCAATGCTCCCGTACAAGCACCCCACATGAATCCTTCGCTTCCTTTAAGTGCAGCAGCTTTCAAAGCTGAATCAAAATCATGCGTTTCCATTCCTTCTACAATTCCAGCCGATACGCCACTTATTACACCTGAAGAAAGTGCAAATGTTGTCGCTGTTTTTGCTGAAGCAGCAAATATTACACTTACTGCTGATGCACCAACTCCTGCTGTAACAACTGATACTGTAACACAAAGTAATATTACTCCGGCACCTATCGCAACATTTCGAATTACCTTATCATATGTATCATCATATTCTTCAAAAGGAATTACCTCTGTTGTACCGAACTCACTCAGAGTAAATATATATTTCTGCCCCTGAAACAGCTGATCAAGCTCTGATAACGTTTTTCCAAAATAAATGTTTTCCTGAGAATTATACGCCAATTCATCCAGATACTCTTTTGAAATATATATAGCCTCAACATTTTCTACAAAATATTTATCGCTGTTAAGCTGATTGACAAGATCTGAATATACTGTATCTTCAACGTATCTCATAAGATTCTGGTCGTTCAAAGATGTGAATCCAAGATTCTGGATATACTCTTCAGAAGAAGTATCATACGATAAAAACGAAACATTATCTATCTCAGACTCTGTAGTATCAATCGCGCCAATGTCATTTATTTCCTGATAGTCTAAATCAGATATCGCAGTTTGTGGCTCATCATCTAACACTTCTGTACTGCTATTTGCAAAATCCTGCAAAGAACATCCAGTAAGAAACATTACGCAAGATACTGCTAATGCAAGAATTTTCTTCATCTTTTACCGCCCTCGCAATCATTTGTTTCTCTTTTTTAAAACAATTACAGTTATAACTCCTACAGCAATCACAATAATTCCTATTAATATATAAGGCGTAGTTGTTTTCCCTGTATTTTCTAAAGTAGTTTCATTATCTGATACATGCTCCTCAGTTATATCTTCAGTTATCGAAGATGTAACATAACTATTATCTTCAATTTGAGTTATAGCCTCATCAGCGTTTGAAGTCATAACCTCAACTGTCGTTTCGATAACTGGCTCAACCACTTCACCCTCTTCATTAATTGTATATCCCTGGTCAATAAGATTATTAAGCTGAGATATTTCATAATGATTTGATGTATTTTGAGATTTGGTATATGCCTTAAGAATATTATCATTTCCTACATAAATTATTTTTACTGTTTCAAGACTACTTACATATCGATTTTGAGCAGTTATTGTATAAATTCCTTCATCAGTAACTATTTCACCATCTGTAGCTGCTCTGTTGAACCGTGTATCCTCAATCAGTCCATTTTTAGCATCGTTGAAAGCTTCTTTTTTTATCGTTAATTGCGGATAACTTGATTTAGCTGTATCAATTCTGAATCCATTTACCGTGCTATCTCCGTTATTTAATTCCTTATTTGATTCAGAATCAAAAACGTATACCATACAGTTTCCGTTTCTTATTTTAAATGAAATTGAATATTTATAATACTCTGTAGAATCTATTCCCTCTGTGTTCTTTATTGCGTAATCAAGATGAACTTCGTAATCTCCTTCTTCAAATAACTGTACGGTAGTATCCGCTCCCGGCGAAGCTAAAGCTTCTAAAAAATTAGAATACTTAATGAAATTTACCTTTCCATCAGCATTTGTATGTTTGATATTTAATTCGCCACGTCCCATATCATGTGCTTGAGTTTGAAAATCACCGTCCGCTCCATCTTTAATTCGTTCTATCTTTAAGTTCGGATTTTCATCAAGGCAATCAATATCCTGCTGAAGATTAAATGTCAATTTCACTTTGTTTCCAACCGTCTTCAAATAAACATCTTCGGCATCACCTTTATCAGTATATCCACTAAGGCCAAAAGCACCCAATTCCCATCCATAATGAAGTTGTTTATCTGTTTTAACTTTATACTTTCCAACGTATTTTTCATTTGTCTTATAAGTGTGATCCATAGCAGGAAAAGAATAAAATTTTCCTGTCACAACTGTTTCAGAAGTTTCTTTAAAAGCATAAAATTCATAAACCTCTGCGTTTCTTCTAATAAGACTTTGATCTTTTTCTATTACAGGAATCTTTTTTTCGCTCGTATTAACATCTTTTTTTAATTCATAAGCAAGAATGATTCTGTAATAACATCCATTGATCAATTGAATATCATTAATGTAACTATCGAAACCAACATCATAATTTATATCTGTTATTTTATGAGTTGTTACCCACTTTTTTCGGTCTCTGGAAGTTTGGAATAAAAGTGCGCCATCTCCTATTTTATTATCAAGTTCAATTCCGTCAACTGATTTTTCATCAGCCTCATTTATATGCCATGATTGTTTATCTGCATTTCTTAATGAAATATCATATTTAAACTTGATTGAAAATCTATCGCCCTTAACTAAATATGAAGAAACCGGAATATTTTCATCTGTAAAAGTTGAAATTTCTTTATCAGAAGATATGACAACCTTGCCAAGATAGTCATGATCCAATTCTTTAAGCGGAATGTCATTTTCTATTTCATATTTGCATTTATCAAGCCAGTTAGTGCCTAAAAAATCATAGTACACTCCTGATATCTGAATTTCTTCATCTGCTGCTAATACCGTAGCTGAACAAACAGATAAGAAAAGCACCGACACCGCTATCATCAGCATTATCTTTATCACTTTTACTTTTTTCATATGTAGTTTCTCCCTTTTAAACCCTTATACTATTTTTTCAAATAAATCTAATCTTGAACATCATTTTTTACATGATGTTTTATATTTTACAGCAGGATATAGCATGCATAATAAACATAACTGTAATTACGCCTTCCCTGCACTAGCATTATATCATATAATCTCCATAATTTAAATACCATATTATCTGTTTTAACCAAAATAATGTTTGTTTCGTATAGCTAAACAACTCTTACATTCAGAATTTAGATAATATCAACAGAGACACTTTGTTTGATATATTTCAAGTTCTCGACATCCCGCTCACAAATTCTTAACTAAAGATGATTATTCAAAACCGCGCGTATGCGAAGCATATGTGTGGTTTTTTCAATTGCGCCGCAGGCGCCACATTTACGCTATGCCGGTGATTATCATTTCCTGTTCTACAGCTGAAAATATCGCCATTCAATCGTCATATACCGAAATTTTTGTGTCGGTATATACCACAGTTTTGTCGCAGAAATTGTGGTGCCTTCGGCACAATCAAAAAATGAGCTGCACTTCATGTACAGCTCATTTTTGTTACCGGCAGCAAGCTGCCGGTAATTCTATAGCACAGCCGGTCACGGCTGTACATTTTTCAGACTGTAGCCTCAATCAGTTTCTTTCCGTGAATACTGATTTCCTTTACACCCTGTTCCTTCTCCTTATTAAAATTGAAACTCAGCATATACCCTGTTTCAAGATTAAAATAATTCAGATACTCACATATCTGCTGTTCACCATCGGCATTATACCTCGGTCCGCGCCAGATCTTTAATTCTATTATAAACCGTTCTCCGTGATAATCCACGATAACATCTGTTCTCGTCTGATCTCTGGTCTGAGCTTCGATATAGTAATTTCCCGTTCCGTTGATGATCGGCTTCAGATACATCAGGAAAAGTGCTCTTCCGTCTTTTTCCTTAAACCGCTCTTCCGGCTTTCCGAACACCTCTGTAAATGTCCTTATAAAGCCTTCAAGAACAGCTGTCATGTTAAGTTTTCCGTCCTTGACAAAAAGGTTCTTTTCGCGTGCACCGTTATTGAAGAACACGTTGTCATTCATTTCTTCTTCCGATATAAACAGATTATACAAACGGGTTTCAAATATTCGGTTAGCCACTTTTACTCTGTTATCGTCATTTCTGATCAGTCCGTACATTTCCATGCACACAATATCTTCCTGATCAGAGCTGTATGATAATGTTATACCGTCCATCAGAATACTGCGCAGTGCTGCTTTTAACTTAGGGTACAGTTTCAGATTTTTAGTAATCGTCTGAAAGAGTGTATTATTCTCTGAGATCAACATCTTTACCGCAGTCAGAAAGCCTTCCTCCGTCCACGCTTCTGACAGAGACATTTCTCTGCATATCTTTTCATCGATAAGCTGACAGATACGGCTTACAAGGAACGGATATCCACTTGTCTGATCACGGATGAGTTTAGCCATGAATGCTGTGTCCATTCCGGTATGATGATCTGCCTCATATTCATCAAGCATTCCCTTTATACCACTCTCAGATAAACTCATATCGATATCAAAGTCAGCTGAAATATTCCACGGACTGTTTTCCTTACCGTCTTCATCTGGTCGGATCTTGCTTTTCAGATGTTTAACGTCATTAACACCTGCGAGGATCACTGAATGAAACGCTGGTATCCCTTTAGTGTTTCTGCTTATATATCCATCTCTGAGCTGTGCAAGGAAATCAAGAAACACCTGATTGTTCGACGCGGAATCCACCTCATCGATCATCAGTACAACAGGAACATCAGATTTCTTTATCCATCTCTTAAAGATTCTGAACAAATCGTCCATTTTTACTTTATCAGCATCAGAATCATTCAGCTTTTCAAGCGCATCAAGCACTTCATCAGGAACCGGAACATTCTCAAATTCATTTAAATCAATGATCAGTCTTGCAAGTGCCTGAGAAAATACCGCTCCGTTTCTGAATACGTCCTTGTCTATTCCCTGAAAATCAAGAAACAAAACCAGATATTCATTTTGCAGGACTTTGTAAAGTGCCGCTAAAGTCGTAGTCTTTCCATACTGACGTGCCCTGTTTACAGCAAAATATTTTTTTGCATCTACAAGTTTTTTTATTTCCTTTACTCTATCTGAAATATCCACCATATAGTTTTCTTCCGGCGTACATACTGCTGTTGTATTGAATACTTTCACGTGTCAGTTTCTCCTTTCGTTCCGGGATTACATACATTACTAGTATATCATATTTCAGAAAAAATACCAACCTGTTTTCGTCGACATTTTTTGTGTCGGTATATATCACGGTTTTGTCGCAGAAATGGTTATGCCTTCGGCACAGTCTTAAAAACGGGACTGCACACATTTCGTGCAGTCCCGTTTATCATTATTCATTTAAAAGCTGCTATCAGGTTTTAATATTAAGCTGCTCCATAAGTGCATTCTGAAGCACTTTAGAGAAATTGATTTTATTTTCAACAGCCATATCATTAAGCCAGGAAGGAATAGTGAGTGTCTTTTTTACCGGCTTCTCAAAATGTTTCTTCGCATACTCCTCAACATCAACTGATACCAGATTAATAAAAACACTCTCATAATCATCATATTCTTCATTAGGATCAATGCTGTTCATATCACTCGCTTCAGGAATATTCTGATTTTCTATTTTTAATGAAAACAAATAACCGGCAAGGCAATCTACTGCCATATTTACTGCATCTTCGAGAGTATCGCCGAAAGTAGCGAGATGATCAAGATCCGGGAAAATAACTGAGTATCCGCCTTCTTTTTCTTTGAAAAAACATGCAGGATAAATTGATAACATAATAATCGCCCTCCTATAACAACATATTTAAATGTACAGGCTGAGATTATTTCAGCCCAGTCTGCTTCAGGATTGAATTAGCCGTTCCTTTAGGTATATCGCCTTTGTGGACCGGCAAAGTTACCTTTCCGCTTTTTTTCAGGATGAACGTACTGCGCATGTGAGCCAACAGTACCTTTAAGAACCCATCCATCTGCTTTAAGTAACTTTTCCATTTCTTTAACAGTCATGGCTTTGTCCTCCTGCATTTATATTATAACATATAACACGTATAAAATCAATACGTATGTGTTATGCTTAGCAAATGGTAGTTTTCATCACTTCGTGACGAAAACTGCTATCTAAAAACGAGCTGCACATTACGTACAGCTCGTTTAAGTACTTTCATTATAAGTAGTTTCTTAGTAATCCGAATTAATATTCCTCAGTTTCAATGATACCATCATTGTCGTCTTCATCTGATTCAATTGTCATTCCACAATTAAAACATCCCCACTCGCCATCATCCCAATACATAGTACCATCACAATTTGGGCATTTTTTAAAATAGCGTTCAACCATTACAGGCTCCAGCTCACCGGAACAATATGGGCAACCGCAATATTCAGACTCATCATAAACTCTATCACAAAACGGACACATCTGCATAATACAAACCTCCTTGAAAAGAAATACTATTTCACTTCTTTTTCTGTTATTTTAAACCCACATCCTGAACATTCCCAGTATCCTTCGCCTTCTGGAAAATCGCCATTATCATCGTGCCCATAAAAATTCATCACCGAATATCACTGTCAAACCAATAATCAATAGCATATTTTAGATTCTTTTTCCAGGTTCTTATATTACCCATAATCAGTATCAATCCTTCCTGCGTATTTCCAAAGAAAGCAACTTCGAATTAAGAATATATCAAACTACTCAAGAAATATTTTTTTCAGCATCATATAATCATTCATATCTACTTTTCCATCATCATTCATATCTACACGATCTTTATTGTATGATTCTGCCTCATTCATCCCAACTAAAATCTTCTGTACAAAGACCAAGTCAGCTGAATTAAGAACTTCATCTTCATTTGAATCCCCTTTAATTATTTCTTCAGTATGAGATACCTGAGGTTCAAGAACCTCAAATTCAAGCTGATATTTATTCGCATATTTTTGGGCAGTAGATTTCTCATATCCATATATTGTACAATTCGATGGAAACGTATTTGCGGTGTTACATATTTTACATTCTGGATTTGCTATCGTAACAGACGATAAACTGATACATTCATAAAAAGCACATTCTCCAATTGTCACAACCGAAGCAGGTATATTTAGTTCAGTGAGTTTACTGCAGTTACTAAATGAATATCCACCTATTTTAGTTACTGAACTCGGTATGTTTATAGTTTTTAAGCTTGTACAGTGACCAAAAGCTCCATCCTTTATAATTTTCACAGAATCAGGTATTGTTATTGATCTAAGCTTTGTGCAATTAAAAAATATATCACCTATTTCTACAAGAGATTTAGAAAGTTCAATATTAGCCAAATTAGTACATTCGCCAAATGCACCATCGCAAATAGTAAGTACTGAATCAGGTATTACTATTGACTCCAATCCTGTGCAAACACCAAAAGAAGACTCTCCGATACTAGTAACTGAATCTGGTATTGTTATTGATTTAAGACCTGTACAACTGTAAAAAGAATACTTTCCTATACTGGTTACTGAATTTGGTATTTTTATTGATTTTAATTTCTCACACTTTTTAAACGCTCCATCTCCAATAACCTTTACTGATTCAGGTATAGCAGCATCTCCAATACAGTTTTTCCCATCCACAAGAATGTTATTAACAACCACCATTGGATTATTCAATCTTTTATGATCTAACCACTTAGTTTTGTTAAATGCATTATCGCCAATATGTTTAACAGAATTTGGTATAGTAATAGTTGATAATTTTTCGCAATTAAAAAAAGCACTATCTTCAATACTTGTAACTGACTTTGGAATAGTTATCGAAGTAATATCTGAACAATTATAGAATGCTGAATTTCCAATTACATTAACTGTATCAGGGATTACAACATTACCGGAACAATTACTTCCATCTATAAGAACACCGTTAATACTCACCAAAGGATTTTCTGACTGTCTGTCTTTTAACCATTCAGTATTTAAGAACGCATTATTTCCAATATCAACAAGCGATTTAGGTATTTTTATTGATGAAAGGCTCTCACATCCACTAAAAGCGCCACCACCAATACTTTCAACTGAATCAGGTATTGTAATTGATGTAAGACTTGTACACTCACTAAAAGCACCAGGCTGAATAGTCTTCAGAGAATTCGGCAATTTTATTACTCGTAAATCTTTGCATTTATTAAAAGCATTGCTTCTTATACATGTAACTGGAACACCTTTGACATTTTCAGGAACAATTATTTTACTATCAAAAACTCCAGTATCTTTCAACTTTTCACATCTAATTAATTCAGCATGATCTATATAGACATCAAAATCAAGCCTTCCTTCAAAATAAGAAGAAAAGTCCCACTCGGTTTCAAGTCCATTAGCTGCAGGAACTCCAATCGTATTATTTACAGATGCCCCTAATAAAAATAATCCTGCTGTTACGGTTGCCACAATCTTATTAACTTTCATGATAATCCCCCTATAATTTTATTAATCCCTTCGTATTACAGTTATAACACTCGCTTTTATCAACAAAACCATTTAAAACTGTTAATACTTTATTAACTACATTATACTATGATGTCACTGTGGTGTCAAGTAGGTTGCATACAGATTTCTTATACAGTGTTATTATTACTGTATAAAAGGGGGAATCAAAATGGCTAGCATCAGAACACACTTCACATTACGATTATGTTTAAATGAACATGCAAAAATAAAGAAAATTGCTGAAATTGAAAATCGCTCAATGAGCAATATGATAGAAACTCTTGTAAAACAAAAAATAGAAGTATACGAAAAAGAACACGGTGAGATTGAATTAACGGATGAAGATTTATCCATTGAATAAAATCATAATTAATTTACTGCTAATAAGTCCTTAATACAATAAATCAGCAAATTATACCCACCTAAGGAAACACTGATCAAATCGGAAATCCGGCTTCGCCGGATTTCCGGAGGGGGGATTTGCGTGGCTTCGCCCCGAACCCCACGCTGATTTACGAATAAATCAGCGTTTCCCTAAATTTATTTCACCAAACCAGCACGTATGCGCAGCATATGGGCTGGTTTTTCTATTGCGCCGCAGGCGCCACCTTTCCTGCAGCGGTAAACATACAGCTCACCACCCAAACAAATCAAATAAAATCCACAATCAATATTAATCACGACATTTTCACGTCGGTATATCTTGCACTTTTGTCGCAAAAGATGTATAATAAATTCAAGGAACCGAAAGGAGAGGTGAAACCATGGATTACACAGAATCAGAAAAACTTGAATTAAAAGAAAAATACACCGATACGCTCTGCAAGGAAATCGTGTCATTCCTTAATGCTGACGGCGGTCAGATCATAATCGGTGTTACTGATAACGGTGAAGTTGTCGGCGTAAAAAAAACAGATGAGACTCTTAAGAAACTGTCAGATGTTATCACAACGCAGATCGAACCGAATCCTCAGGATGAGATCCACACTGAACTGAAATTTGACTCGGGAAAAACTCTCATAATAATTACTGTTTTAAAAGGCACAAAAAATATTTACTGTCAGAAAAAATACGGTTTTTCATCAAACGGCTGTACCATCCGCATAGGAACTACCTGCAGGGAGATGACACCTGAACAGATACGTGTGCGTTATGAAAGAAACTTTTATGACGACGAATACATGATCAAAAAAAGAGCATCAAGGAATGATCTTTCGTTCAGGGAGCTTAAAATATACTACGCTGAAAAAGGTTTTCACGTAGATGACAGATCGATGGAAGCAAATTTCTGTCTGAGAAATAAAGACGGTGATTACAATCTTCTCGCTGAACTACTTTCTGACCGGAACAGCATTCCTTTCAGTTTCGTAAAATTTAACGGCACTGATAAAGCTTCTATTTCTGAACGTTCCGATTACGGATACGGATGTATCCTCACAGTTTATGAAAGAATAAAAGTAAGACTTTCCGCGGAAAACACATGTATCACTGACACAACTGTACGTCCGAGAAAAGACATTTTCCTTTTCAGTTTCGATGCGGTAAACGAAGCTGTTCTTAATGCACTCGTACACAACGACTGGACGATCACAGAACCGCAGATATCTCTTTTTTCAGACCGCATTGAAATACTATCGCACGGTGGGCTGCCTTCGGGAATGACAGAAAAAGATTTCTTTGAGGGGATCAGTCATCCGCGAAACGCTACCCTTATGCGTATATTCATGAACATGGGGCTTACCGAACATACCGGACACGGTATTCCTGTTATCGTAAGCACGTATGGCAAAGATGTTTTTGAAATCACTGATTCATACATAAAGTGCCGTATCCCTTTTAACAAGGAGATACTTAAACTCAGAAAGATACCGTCCGGAAAAGCCGGCAAAAGTATAGGACTTAACAAAACTGAAAAGAACATTATCCGTCTGATAATCAAAAATCCTGATTCAACAGCCGAAGAAATGGCAGGTGATATAAGCGTATCAAAAAGAACAGTCGAACGCAATCTTTCTGCACTGCAGGAAAAAGGAATGATAGAACGAATCGGCTCCAGGCGCGGCGGTAAATGGACGGTCATAAAATAACACTTTGATTTAATCACAACCAGAAAACGGGACTGCACACATTTCGTGCAGTCCCGTTTGTTAATGTTACCGGCAGCAGGCTGCCGGTATTCTATAGTACAGCCGGCCACGGCTGTACATTATTTCCTAATCAGAAAAATCTTAAAAGCTGCAGATATACTTTGCCTTCTTTTTCTGATTTTCTTTCACCATAGAGTCTGAATCTGTTGTTATCATTTTGATAAAACGACAACAGCTTATCATTGTTCTCACATTCAAGAAAAGCAACGCCTCCGCCTACAATATGCTGAGCTTCAGTCAGCATATCAAATACTTCATCCATCAAAGAATCTCCGGATATTGAACTACCGTTCTCTACTGCATAGTTTTTACCAAACTGAGCTATCAAAAATGCTGACACATCATAGCCGCACAGATTCTCATCAAGTCTGGCGTGCATGGACATTTTCTTCTGTCCAGTTTTACTTAGCGATGACTGAGCTACTAATGCCGTTTTATGTGTCAGAGTAAAGTATCCTGTCAGCCTGTTGATTTCATCAAAAACAAGATACGTTACTGACATTTTTCTTTTAGCAAAATCTATAGCATTATTAAAAAGAAAATACTCGATTTCATTATTCAGAGGGCATGAGAAATCAGATATAATTTCCTTAACCGCATCTTCGCCAATGGAATCGAGCATATCTAAAATATTAATTACTGTGTTACTGTGCATTGGTGTTCTTCTTTCTGTTTTTATAAAAATTCACTATATCGTCCTTGTCCTTTAGTTTCACCGACTCAGGTGTTGTACGAACCCTTTCAGGATCTCTTGAAGAAGCATCTAATGCATCAGCAAAAGCTTCTGCCGTTTTTACGTCATAAATATTGAAGCTTGTAAAAATACTTGAAGTAGCCATTGTTTCAACCCCTTTCTTTGACCAAAACATCATTGATCATGGTTTATTCTTATAATAATATTGTTTCATTCATTAAATAATACCACATTATTCCGTTCCAGTCAAGTTAGCACGCCGTTTTTCAGCTTTTCTCACAAACAAAAATACGCCGTAACCGATAAAAGCCGGTTACGGCATTTCAAATATCATATAAACTGAATTATAAATGTTACCGGCAGCGAGCTGCCGGTATTCTATAGTACAGCCGGCCACGGCTGTACCTTTTTCGGGGTGTCTGCCAACTACTGCAGATAGCACGCGTTGACCCAGCAGTATCCGTCCGGTGTTCCGGCAGCCTCGAGTCTGTACCACTGCTCGCCGTGTGAATAGCAGCATTCTGTCGCAGTTACTTCAAAATCTTCAGTGATCGTTGTGAAAGGATTGGTTTTTAAGTAATCCTTGATAAATGAATCGTCATAACCATAGGCTCCTCCGAACGACTTGCCCATGAGAGTAAATTCCTTTGGTTCCGGCAGTTCGATAGGTATGTATTTTTTGTTGAACGGAGCTGACTGCTGGTAATTATAGTTCAAATCATTGTCACTTATCCAGCCGTAATATGTGCCGTCATCTGCGTTCCGTTATATTCGCTTTCTTCGGTTTAATATACTTCTGATTCAGCTTTTCAAAATCTATATCCACCAATACGTCTTTATCGGTTTTCTTATCATAAATTTTTACGACACCATTATTATAATCGACTTTTTCCAGAACAAAGTCTTCATGATCATCATACTTTTCAAACTCTTTTCCGAAAATATCGGATAAATGAATTCTTTCTTTCGTTTCAGGATCGTACCAGTACTGATGGATTTTCTCTATCGATCCCATACCGCAAAATAATAAGTATGCATTCAGTTCGAAACTGTCCGAAGTTTCGTCAGGTGTATAAATGTGAGCAGCCGTCTGGACGACCGGTACGTGCGGTTCCTTCACATCTGCGGCATACTTCTCATAGATCTGCTCTAAAGTCATGTTTCGTTCTTTTATTTCTTCGGCTGTATGGAACCGTGAATTATAATCAAAACGGAGTTCACCGTTCTCATCATATTTAAATTTCTTTTCCCATTCAGGATAGGTGCCTTCGTCAACGGTCAAATCATTAAATTTTTCTCCCGCACCATCTTCGATCAATGTGCGGCAGTCAAAATATTCTCCGGTGATCATACTGTCGATCAGCGACATATTATTCCAGTATTCAAGGAAAGGAATACTTATATCAGTATCAAAATACGGCCCTTCCTTTTCTATAAATATCGTATCAAAAGAAAAATTGTCCATCTTTCCCATAAGGCCTATGTAATCAGTTTTTATATCTTTGCTGCATTCTGAAGCCAGTATATCAGCTGTCCTGCTGCTTACTTCAGGGACAAAATCAACATCCTTATAGAAAAGATCTGAGAATTTCTCTATTTTACTGCCGCTTTTCAGATCATAATTAAAAGTATAAACATCTTTCAATGTATGAGTGTTATAATTATTGTACTCCTCATCCTTTTTTAAGCTCATGTTCATGATCCCGTTGAACACCTCAACATACATCTGCCATTTTCCCGGGATTATACATGCTTCTTTATCACCGAACACCGTTTTATGAATATCGGCATTTATCTTTTTCTCAAGTTCCTTGTTTTTAAGCCAGAATATCTGAACATCCCCGTCAGGCATACCATCATTCCATGAGAAGGTCCATATCAGACGGGAATACTTTTCTGCCGGCTTATAGTCAGCCGGCTTTTCCTTTCCGGTACCCTTTGCGTAATAAGGCAGGTACTCTTCCGGATATTCCATGTCCTTTACAGGAACATAGCCGCTTGAAAGCACAGTCTTCTGTCCTTCTTCGGAAACAGCCCATGCAGCAAATTCCTTTGTATTCTGTGAAGCCTTGTCGGTATAGACTATCGATGTGCTGCTGAGCAGTGGATAACTTCCGTCCGCCATTGTCTCTCTTGTAGGTTTTATACCGTCAACTGCTATGAATTTCGTGTCAGATGAATTTTCGTACATCTGTGCCGCATAGGAATAAACCGAGTAGCCGATAGCATTGACAGCATTGTCGTAGACTGCAATTCCGTCCATAAGAGTTGACATAAGCCCCAGAACAAAAGTTTTCGGAGGATCCATAAGGTCGTAGCCTTTCATGAATTCGGTCATGTAGTTCTGGCTTCCTGAATCCTTGTTTCTCTGGTACGGGATTATCTTTGCATCGTTGCCGCCGACTTCCTTCCAGTTGGTGATCTTTCCGGAGTAGATATCTCTTATCTGCTCACTCGTAAGCGAATCAACAGGATTATTCTTATTTACAACGAAAACGAATCCTTCCTTTGCGACAGGCACGAAATTAAGCTTTACTCCTGCGTCATCAGCCATTTTCTGCTGTTCTTCCGAGATAGGAACAGTGAATATCATGTCATTTTCACCGGAAAGAAGCATTGAAAAGCTCTCGTGGGTCTTGTGGTGCGAAACCAGCATTTTTGCGTCACTGTACGGCACACCGAGCATTTTCGACTTGAATCCTGCTTCAAGCGGAATGGCTGAAGTGGAGCCGTCCATCTTAGGAACGCTTTTGTACGCCCAGATTTTCGACTGTTTTAAAATATCGTTCTTTACAACAGTAATATCCACTCCGTCAACTGCACCGTCACCGTTGACATCGATTGCTGACTCGCCGGTACTGTAAAATCCCTTTTCCTCAATAAAGCTGTTTTTGTACCTCATAAGGTCGAAAACATTGATAACGCCGTCGCCGTTATAGTCGCCCGGCTGTCCCCTTTCACTAAGATAATTTAAAAACTGACTCTTTTCCGTCTCCGTGGCTTCTTCCGCAGCATACACCATTCCGCTGCTACCGCAGAAAAGTCCGGAAACGAGTGCAAGAAGCACTGCCTTTCGTCTTAATTCCCTGATCATCCTTTTTTTCATAACCTTTACTCCTTTTTTCTGATGAAACACATGAGAAATCAGTGCAAATCCGCTGAACCCCCATATATCCTTATCTCACACATCCTTGTAAACCAATGTTATTATAACAATTATACCACAATGCCACACCGAAAACAATATGTAAAAATCGCATCTGGATATTTCCGGACAGGGTCAGGCATACGGATTCCAAAGCTACAAGAACAACATCTTCATCAATGTTTATAATATCGTTGAAAATACCGGCGATTTTTTCTGAATTCTCATCCATCCCTGATTATAAGGCCATTGTGGTTATATATTACTGAATTCATGTTGTCCGGATCGTCAATTTGCGCACGATACAAATTCATACGACATTATCAAAAAGAAGTCCGTCACATATTGATTTTATGTTTAATAGCAAGTATAATAGATATATGTCATTTTACTGAAACTCAGTATATAGCATGAAGGAGGTATTAATAATTTGAATACAAAAAAAACAATCGCATTAATTTCTGCGGCCGCTCTGATATGCTCATCAGCACCATTTCATACTATATCATTAAAAAACAATATAACCGCTGCAACCAGTGAAGCTGACAAAGACATACCGGAAGAGAAAGCCAGGAGCATCGGTTTCGGACACGGCGGAGGATCAACTTCATGGGAACTGACGGACGACGGAACACTGACTATCAATGGTTCCGGTGATATGTTTGATTTTACGGCTCCTTCAGTTTGTCCGTGGTTAAGAGAACGAAATTATCATCTGATCAGAAAAATCGTAATTGAAGAAGGTATAACAAGTATTTCAAGCTACGCATTCTACGGATGTGATGAAGCCGAACAGATCATTATTCCTGATTCTGTAACCAGTATAGGAAGAGAGGCTTTTTCCGGATGTTCGATGATAAAGGAACTTACCATTCCTGATTCGGTAAAAACAATAGGTAACGAAGCTTTTGAAATGGAGAATCTCGAAGTTCTTGAGTTAGGTTCACCCGATGTCATTATCGGAAAACTTGGAAAAACTTTCAAAAGCTCTCCGTATTACACGAAACTGTTAAAGGAACAGAAAGCTGACGATAAAATAACTTTTTTAACTGCAGGAAACACCCTTATAGATATCATTGCTGCCGATACCGTTGAAGATCTTCCGGAAAAAATCACAATACCTGATAACATTTCTTCTGTTGCCGGCGGATGCTTTGAAAATAAAAAAATAAAGTCAGTCATACTTCCGGAATCACTTAAATACATATCAGATTCTTCCTTTGAAGGGAGCACGTTAGCTGAACTTGTAATACCGGAATCCGTTGAATATATAGGTGATTCTGCTTTCAGAAAATGCAAATCACTTTCTGAAGTAACTCTTCCTTCATCTCTTGAATATATCGCTGCATACGCTTTCGCAGGATGTGAAAATATAAAAGAGGTAAATATTCCGGAAAACGTAAAATCTATAAGCAATCACGCTTTTTCAGATTGTTCCGGCATTGAAAGCATAAAATTCGAAGGCAGTCCGGAAGTGATCGGAAACTACGCATTCAGATCATGCACATCACTTACTGATATCAGCTTATCAGTCAAAGACGCCGCATTGGGCGATTATGTATTTTCAGACTGCACTAATCTTAAATCAGCTAAAATATCCGGATCGTTAAAAGCACTTCCTGATAATGCTTTCCTGAAATGTACTTCACTTAGCAGTGTGATCCTTCCCGAAAATTTACAGGAAGTAGGTGCACATGCTTTTTCAGAATGCAGTTCGCTCAAAGAGATCGAAATACCGTCATCTGTAAACTATATTGGATACGGTGCTTTCAGTGATACAGCCATCAGTTCAGTCATTCTTCCGGACAGTCTGACTCAGATCAACCCGGAAATTTTCAAAAACTGCCCGGAACTGACATTCATCCGTATTCCTTCTTCTGTAGAAAAAATAGCGGATAACTTCATCGATGAAGATCAGAAAATCACCATAAAAGGAATGAAATATTCGGCAGCCCACGAAATGGCCATACAGAAAAAATCTGAATTCATTTCAGAAGGTGAAAGCGAATATACTTCCGGTTACTGCGGTCCTGGTGACGAATGCTGGAAACTTGACGACGACGGTACTCTCACTATAACCGGAGAAGGTGCAATCGCAGGAGCCTATGTTTCAGCGGAATTAGATTATCAGTCTTCCACTCTGATCAGAGATCCTGCTTCTGTTGATTTCAGCTTCCTTACGCGCTACCCTGAACTTGATCTTATGCACAGGATCAAAAGTATAGAGATAGAATCGCCAATTGAAGAACTTGATACGACATCTGTATCTTTTGCCAACAGTACGCTGGAATCAGTAAAGCTTCCGGAAACTCTTAAAAAAATCAAATCTGATTCATTTAAGGACTGTAAAGCTCTGAAATCAATCCTTCTTCCTGATTCAACAGAAGGAATTGAAGACGGCTCCTTTGACGGATGCACCTCACTTGAGAAAATAGAATTTTACAAAAGTGAAAATATAGTTTCTGAAGAGAGTGAACAATTAGCCCGTCTCTGGCACATGCCTGCTGTAAAAGGCGACATCAACGGAAATAACAGCGTAGATGCGTCTGACCTCCTGCTTTTCAGCAAATGGATACTCGGCGACAGTGAAACAAGAATGATAAACCGTTCCGGTGCAATGGTGACAAATGATAAAACCATAAACATAGCCGACTTTGTCACTCTTAAAGATCTTATCATTTACGAAAAATAATGTTTGCTGTATATTAAGCAGCTTAACAAATTATATCGCATATAAGAATATAAAATCAATATTTTTTTATTCGTGCTATGGTATTATTACGATTAATGTGCTATAATTAATAATGAACGCTGAAAAATTGCGTTTACTGTATATTCAGAGCATTATTCTCTGATGTTATGCAAACATGGTCACAATGTTTTTTTAAGGAGGCAGACGTAAATGAAAAATTTCTTAAAAGCATTCATTATAACCGTTGCTGTTCTTGCTACCGTTATAGGTATTAAAACAGCCGCAGATTACATCTGCAGAAAATACAGAAAAAAATATATCAGCATCTGGGACTGACAAAATTACCAGGATGCCTCATTTAAAGTATTATGAATGTCTGCGGAAAGATCCATTTTCCGCGCATTCTCTTCTTTAACGCATTCTGATTTTTTATAAATTAAAAATCTAAAATGAAAGGCTGATTAAAACTATGGATATTCGCGTAGAATTAACCAAAAACCCAAAGGCAAAACCAACTGACGAAAGCAATCTCGGATTTGGCCACGTATTTACTGACCATATGTTCATCATGAACTATGACAAGGGTCAGGGCTGGCATGATGCCCGTATAGTACCATATGCACCGCTCGAACTCAGCCCGGCTGCTATGTGTCTCCACTATGCTCAGGAAGTTTTTGAAGGCCTCAAGGCATACAGAACAGCTGACGGCAGCGTGCAGATGTTCAGACCGGAAGAAAACTTCAAGAGACTCAACGTTTCAAACCAGAGACTCGTTATTCCTGAAGTTGACGTTGACTTCTGCATCAAGGCTCTCGACAAGCTCGTAAGCATCGACAAGGACTGGGTTCCTCACACAGATGGTGCTTCACTCTACATCAGACCGTTCATCATCGCAGTTGACCCGTTCCTCGGTGTTCGTCCGGCTGACAGCTACATGTTCATCATCATTCTCTCACCATCAGGCGCATACTACTCAACAGGTCTCAACCCTGTAGGCATCTACGTAGAATCAAACTACGTTCGTGCAGTACGCGGCGGTATGGGCTTTACAAAGACAGGCGGTAACTACGCTGCTTCTCTCATCGGACAGGATGAAGCTCACAAGCAGGATTACTCACAGGTTCTCTGGCTCGACGGTGTTGAAAGAAAGTACATCGAAGAAGTTGGTGCAATGAATATCTTCTTCATCATCGACGGCGAGATCGTTACACCTGAACTTCAGGGTTCTATCCTTTCAGGTATCACACGTAAGTCAGTTCTTGAACTCTGCAAGAGCTGGGGCATGAAGGTTTCTGAAAAGAGAATCTCCATCCAGGAAGTTGCAGACGCTTATGACGCAGGCAAGCTCAGCGAAGTATTCGGTACAGGTACAGCCGCTGTTATCTCACCTGTTGGCAAGCTCAAGTGGGGCGACAAGGTTATGATCATCAACGACAACAAGATCGGTGAAGTATCACAGAAGATCTACGATACAATGACAGGCATCCAGTACGGCAAGCTCGAAGACAAGTTCGGCTGGATCCACAAGCTCGAAGGCTGATCGCCGGTTTAAAGAATCGATTTATAATAATAACAGTAAAACCGCAGGAACTCTGATCATTTCAGAGTTTTCTGCGGTTTTTTCTTCAGTCCCGAATACAAAAATAAACCTCTTCCCGGCAAAGGAGAAGAGGTTATTTTTCAGCGATAAACGCAGATTAGTTCATGATTGTAGCTTCAGTTTCCTTATCAAAGAGGTGGATCTTGTATGGATCCATAACTACCTTGATAGTATCGCCTGATCTTGCTGTTGTTGTAGGTGCAACTCTTGAAGTGAGTGAAACGCCTTCGCAGTTGAGGTAGAGGTATGTTTCAGCACCCATCATTTCTGTGAGTTCAACTTCACAGTCAACAACACCGGTTGTAGCATTCTGGAGATACATTGGTTCGTCGTGAATGCTTTCAGGACGGATACCAAGTGTAATTTCCTTATTTACATAGCCTGCAAGCTGAGGAGCGTTCTGAGCCTTTTCAGGTGGTACTACGATTGTGTACTTAACACCCTTTGAAAGCTTTGAATCAGCTGAGCCGAATTCAACATAGTAAAGAAGATTTGTAGGATCCTGTCTGAGTACAGCGTCGATCATGTTCATCTGAGGTGAACCAAGGAATCCTGCAACGAACTTATTTACAGGATAGAGGTAGAGGTTCTGAGGTGTATCGATCTGCTGAACGTGACCGTCCTTCATAACTACGATTCTGTCACCCATTGTCATAGCTTCTGTCTGGTCATGTGTAACGTAGATAAATGTTGTACCGAGCTTCTTGTGGAGCTTTGAGATCTCTGTTCTCATCTGAGCACGGAGCTTAGCGTCGAGGTTTGAAAGAGGTTCGTCAAGAAGGAATACCTGTGGCTGACGAACGATACAACGGCCGAGAGCAACTCTCTGACGCTGACCACCTGACATAGCCTTTGGCTTTCTTTCGAGAAGGTGTGTAAGATCGAGGATTCTTGCAGCTTCTTCAACCTTGCGTGCGATCTCTTCCTTCGGTACCTTTCTGAGCTTAAGACCGAATGCCATGTTTTCGAAAACAGTCATGTGAGGATAGAGAGCGTAGTTCTGGAATACCATTGCGATATCTCTGTCCTTAGGTGCTATATCATTTACCAGACGGTCGCCGATATAGAGTTCACCTTCTGTGATCTCTTCAAGACCTGCGATCATTCTTAAAGTTGTTGACTTACCGCATCCTGAAGGACCAACGAGAATGATAAATTCCTTGTCTTTGATTTCTACATTTACATTTGAGACGGCTACCTGACCGCCAGGATATTTCTTATAGATTCCACGTAACGATAAACTTGCCATTGTTATTGCCACTCCTAAAACAGTTTTTGTACTCGTGCCAAAGCAAATTAGCACAATACTATAATACCAAATTTCATACCTTAAATGCAAGCCTCTATTTACCTAAATTTATAAATCATTGTTTGTTAATAATAAATAAAAGCTTTCTTCAACGAATTTTCGGACATCGGAAAAGTCAAATTCAGACAACATTTTTTCAATTTCATTGTCTAAGATTTCTAAACACTCACCCGGCGCCAGATCAGGTTTTATCTTGATTCCACCGATACTCACCCTGAAAAGTGACTCAACTTCGTTGCCGACGGCACGGAACATCCTCTTGACCTGATGAAATTTTCCTTCATCCAGTCCGACCAGTGAAAAACGGTCGTCATGAGAAACTCCGCAAACTCTGGCAGGAAGACATTTTTCACCGCAATCTATGGTAAGACCGGATGCAAACGCCTCTTCGTACTCTTCGGAGTACTTTTCCGCAAGCTTTACCAGATAGCACTTGGTAAGATGCTTCTTCGGAGAAAGTATCCGGTGAGCAAGTCCGCCGTCATCGGTGATGAACACAAATCCTTTTGAGTCCTTGTCGAGTCTTCCAGCCGGAAAGATATCCCTGTTCTTCAGATCATCCGGCACAAGCGAGATCACGGTCTCGGAACGTCCGTCCCTTGTGGAGCACACATATCCGTCCGGCTTGTTCAGCATGATGTATGTGTTCTTTCTCCAGACGAGCTCCCGGTCTCCTGCTTTCACTCTGTCCTTTTCAGGATCTATTTTCATTCCGGCATCTGACACGGGTTTTCCGTTTACGGTGACTGCTCCTCTTTTCAGCAGGAGCTTTACGTCCTTCCGCGTATGTTCCGTTCTGTCTGCAATGTACTTATCAAGTCTTTCCATTGCTTATCAGTTTGCCGGAGCCGGTACAGGTTCCTTTTTCTGAGTTCTGCCGGCAGTTCTGAATGTTTTCTTTTTATCCATGAGAATAAATACTACCACAAGACCGATACCTGCAACGGCGAGCAGTATGCCCGGAGCAAGACCTGCCGGGAAGAATGACATGCTTACAGTGTGTTCGCCCGGCATGAGTTCAACACCGATAAATCCGTCAGCCACATCGATAATATCTGCCTTTTTGCCGTCAACCTTTACAGTCCAGCCCGGTTCGTTCGGAATCGATGTAAAGAAGATCTGGTTTGCGGATGCTGTAACTGTACCTTCGATCTTTGTATCTGACCAGTTATCGTTTATGTTCCAGGTATTCTGGTGGAGAAGTGCGATATCCTTCTTGAATTCCTCTTCATCAAAGTAATAGAAGAACTGGTCTGCCATGTATGTGTAGTCATTTGCAACAGTAACACGAATGCTGAATTCCTGACCAGGCTCGTATCTGCCGAGCTTTGTGATGCAGTAGAATTCATGTTCGAAGAAGTAGTTGATGAATGTAGGATAATCGTAGTCAGAAGTGCTTTCGTTCCACTTGCCGCCCCATATATTAACTTTCTTTTCATATGTAGCCGGGAAGTAAACGTAAACCATGTCACCTGACTTCGCACGTACAAAGTAGTCGATAGTCCAGTCATTTACAGTCTTGTCAGCAACGTACTTTGTCTGGTCGCCTGCACTTTCAAGCTTTATGCCGGTGTAGCGCGGTTCCTTTGTGAAGTCAAGGCGCTTGAAATACTGCTTGTTCTGACCTGTCATTGCGCTGAGAAGTCTGTTCTGGTTCTCGAACGGATTGTTGCTGTCGATGGAAACGTTGAGAATATCAGAGCTTACCATGTATCCGATCGGGAGTGCATAAGGGTTTTTGTAACGGTCGATCTGAGTTGTCTTGCCGTCAGCATGAGTAGTTACAGTTGATTCCTGGTATTCGTAAAGATCTGATACAGCTGTGTTGTTTGTATCGAGAACGTACTTGATGCCGAGAAGTGAGTCAGTAAGAGGTGTATTTCCCTCATATCTTGTATAGTGACCGCGGCTCACGTAACCGAGATGTCCGATTGTCTTGATCATCTTTGCATTCATTACCGAGCTTGAATGAGTGATACCCTTGAGTCCGAACGCGATATCATCGTTTACAGTTCTCTGAAGAGGTGCTGACTTTGCAACCTTTTCGGAACGGTAAAGGCCCGGATCCTTGGCTTCCATGTCATCAACGGCAGCACGTCCTGCTTCCACATAGTTATAGTATGATGAACGCATACTATAGATAACATCCTTGTCGATATCCTTGAGTGTATCGAAGGAGCTCATGAGAAGTTCGCCGGAAAGCATAACACAGACAGCGATCGGTATAGCCTTTGAGCCCGGTGTTTCCCTGTATGCCGAGATAAGGATCGAGAAGCAGAGAACACATCCTGCTGTGAACCATAAGCCGTTGAGAACTTCAATGTTTTCGTACTTGAATACTTTTTCAGCAACAAGCAGATAGAGAAGGATGCCGAAGAATGTACCGCCCACGGCATTAGGTTTGATACCGTCGAGCTTTTCAAAGCATTCTGCGCCCATGCAGAGGATCACCCATGACATGATGAATGAATAACGGTAAGGAAGCCAGTTAGGCACCTGGCCGCCGTGCCACATCATATCGATCGGCTTTACATACATGCTGAAGAAGAGAACTGCAAGGAGAAGTGCGTAGCCTGTCTTGCGTCTTTTGTTTATGCTCTGGTTCATAAAGAAAAGCGGAAGGAGAAGGATCGCAAGCGTACCGCAGTATATTTCAGGAAGTCCTTCATTTCTTACCGTGTCATAGCTTGAAGGAAGAAGCTTTGAAATGATGTCGATGGAATCGAACTGAAGATGAACTGAATAGTCCGGAGTTGAGAATTCAAACTTACCGAGGCTGAGTGCCTTGTAGACCGGAAGGATCATAAAGGCTGCGCACATACCGGCGATAAGTGAACAGTAGCCGAATCTTACTGCTGTGAACGCATGTTCCTTTACCGGCACATTTTCCTTTTCCGTACCAAGGAAGTTGTAGTACAGGAAGTAGATAACGCTGAAAATAGCGAGCATAAAGCCGATGTAGAAGTTTGCGACGAAGATAAGAGCGAGCGGAATGATGTAGTTTGCTCTTGCCTTTTTATCAACGAGGTACTCAATTCCGAGCGCGATCATCGGAAGAAGTACAAGTCCGTCGAGCCACATCGGGTCCATGAGCTGGATGACTGCATATGCACAAAGTGCAAAGGCAGTTGAGAAGATGAGCGAATTGATCGGTTTCATCTTCTTGGAATGCTGCAGGTAGTAACTGAACGTAACACCTACCGCACCGAGTTTGCAGAGCTGCATGAGAAGCAGGCTTTCAAGAAGCATTGTTCTCGGGAGCAGCATTACAATAAGTGTGAACGGGCTGGCAAGGTAATAGCCGATAATACCCATGAATTCACCGGACAGGTTTCTTGACCAGTTGTAGAAAATGCTGCCCTTGCCCCAGAGAGCGTCTCTCAGGGCTTCAAAATAGTAAACGTACTGACCGTTTAAGTCGAGTACAAGAACTGCACCGTCGTGTGCAGATTTTCTTTTCGGAATGTTCTCGTAATTGGTACCCATCCATTTTCCGATCGGATATACGTCAAACAGTCCGTAGGTCAGTGCCATGAGGATGAACGGAATGAAAAATGCGTATATGTAAAATCTGTTTTTATACAGCCATTTTCTCGTTTTGTCCCAGACACCCGACTTTGCCTGCGGCGCAGGCTTAGCTGTCTTTTCCATCTGTAACCTCCTGATTTTCAACTTGATATGAATGAACACATATAAACTAATTATAACTCATTTATAATGCTTTTACAAGTATTTTTTCTTCCGTTTCTCCGTATTCCCTGCCCTTCAGGCCCGACATTATTTTCCTTATTGAAAATAATGAATAAATCTATTGACGCGACCGCAATTTTAGGTTATTATTAATATATGTTCTTTTAAGGGACATGAGAAAACCAGATTCATCATTTTATGACGGATTTAACTTTGAAGGGAGATTTTAGTTTTATGGGACTTTTACAGGTAGCAATCGGAGCAACAATGAGTACATTGGGTGATACCTACAAAGAGTTTTTCTACTGTGACTCAATACCGAATGAAGTTCTCGTTGTAAGAGGAAGAAAGCACAGCGACAAGGGTGCACACAACAACGGCAATGACAACGTTATTTCAAGAGGCAGCAAGATCGCTGTAAACGACGGTCAGTGCATGATCATCACAGACCAGGGTCACATCGTTGACGTTGTAGCAACACCGGGTGAATATGAATTCACTCAGTCCTCATCACCAAGTATCTTTGCAAGCGATGAAAAGTTAGGCGCAAAGCTCAAGGCTACTCTTGCACAGATCGGAAACGCTATTTCAATGGGCGGCGACTCAGGCAAGGAACAGCGCGTTTACTATATTAACATGAAGGAGATCATGGACAACAGATTCGGTACACAGAATCCTGTTCCGTTCAGAGTAGTTGACAACAAGATCGGTCTTGACATCGACACAGCTATCCGCTGCAACGGTACATACACATACAAGATCACTGATCCTCTTCTCTTCTTTACAAATGTATGCGGCAACATTCAGCAGCAGTTCGACCGTTCACAGATCGACGCACAGCTCAAGTCTGAGTTCCTCGATGCTCTCCAGCCTGGATTCGCACAGATCTCAGCAATGGGCATCAGATACAGCGAAGTACCGGGCAAGACACAGGTACTCAAGGATGCCATGAACGAAGCTCTTGCAGCAGAATGGGCTGAAAGACGCGGCATCTCACTCGAAAGGATCTCGATCAACTCTGTAACTCTTCCTAAGGAAGACGAAGACATGATCAAGCAGGCTCAGAGAACAGGCATGATGCAGAATGCCAACTACGCTGCAGCTACAATGGTAAATGCACAGGCTGAAGCAATGCAGGCAGCTGCAAAGAACTCAGGCGGTGCAATGAACGGATTCATGGGAATGAACATGGCAATGAACGCAGGCGGCATGAACGCCCAGAACCTCTTCGCCATGGGACAGCAGCAGCAGGCTCAGGCTCAGCAGGCAGCTCCTGCAGCAGATTCATGGACATGCTCATGCGGTACTGTAAACACAGGCAAGTTCTGTTCTGAATGCGCTTCTCCTAAGCCGGCTCCGGCAGGTTCATGGACATGCTCATGCGGTACAGTAAACACAGGTAAGTTCTGTTCTGAATGCGCTTCTCCTAAGCCGGCAGACCAGGGTTCATGGACATGCTCATGCGGCGCAGTAAACACAGGTAAGTTCTGTTCTGAATGTGCTTCACCAAGACCATAACAGTACGAACAATAACAGAAATGTTTCCGGGGGACAGAGCATTGCTCTGTCCCCCGTGTTTTGTCTTTAAACTCATATGTACAGAAAAAAGATCATCCCGCTGTAAATGCAGGCGCGAAGCAGCTGCTTTTTCAGCGGGATGTTTCTTTTGTTATGAAGGCAGTTTTTCTATGTCAAAAGGGAAAATACTATATTATATTACTGAATCCTTTACGAGCTCCTTGAACTCGGTCTTGTACTTGTCGCCCTTAAGATCAGTTTCATCAAGCATTTCAAGCACTGATCCTCTGGTTGCAGTTCCCTTGTTGTCGCTGTCGCGGAGAATCATTCCGAACTCAGCCACAGCTGCTGCAAACCGCATGTCATCGTCCATTTTTTCGGAATATGCTCCGAAGGTCACAGGGTAAGTCAGAAGTCTGCTTTCATCCTCATCAGGCTCCTTGTAGCGTACTGAAACAGTCAGGTATTCGCCGTTGTCCTTTCCTTCCTCATCGCTGCTGTACTTAAGATCTGACGAATCGAACTTCATTTCACTGTCGGCAAAGGCAACTTCATAAAGCGCCGTTACTGAATGTCCTGCGCCTACTTCTCCGGCATCCTTGCTGTCATCGGAAAAATCCTCGGCTGACAGTGCACGGTTTTCATAACCGACAAGTCTGTAGCCCTTTATATAAGCCGGGTTGAATTCGACCTGTATCTTTACGTCCTTCGCAACAGTGACAAGTGTTCCTCCCATTTCATCAACCAGCACTTTCTTTGCTTCATTTATGCTGTCGATGTATGAGTAGTTTCCGTTACCGTTATCAGCAAGGGTCTCCATTTTGTTGTCCTTGATGTTTCCGGTACCGAAGCCAAGAACAGAAAGATACACACCGCTCTTACACTTTTTCTCAACCAGTCTCTTAAGTTCGCTTTCGCTGGATATACCTACATTAAGGTCGCCGTCAGTGGCAAGGATTATACGGTTGTTTCCGCCTTCGATAAAGTGCTTCTCTGCTATCTCGTATGCAGTACTGATACCTGCAGCTCCTGCCGTTGATCCGCCGGCTTCCAGTGAGTATATGGCTGAAAGTATTTTATCCCTGCTTTCACCGCTCACACCGTCAAGTACCACACTGTCAGTACCTGCATAGGTCACGATCGATATTCTGTCTCTCTCGTCAAGTTCATCTGCCAGGACCGAGAATGATTTCTGCACCAGCGGAAGCTTGTCTGCATCGTACATTGAACCGCTTACATCTATAAGGAACACAAGGTTCATCGGTTCACGCTCTGTAAAATCGATATCCTTTGCATGAAGTCCGACACGCATAAGCTTTGTGTCAGAGTTCCACGGACAGTCCGTTATCTGTGTGTTCACTGAGAAAGGCTCGCCTGACTTAGGCTGCGGATAATCGTAGTGGAAATAATTAAGCATCTCTTCTATTCTGACCGCATCAGGATTTACCTTATTCCCGCTCTGTATTATTCTGCGGACATTTGCGTATGAAGCAGTATCCACATCCACTGAGAAAGTTGACAGCGGATCCGCCTTTACGCTCTTAAAACCGCTTTCATTTATTACGCTGTATTCTTCATTATCCGATACCGTAATATCCTGATCATAAATATAATCCGGTTTATAGTCTTCGGCAGCATTATCTGCCTGATATTCGTAATATGTATCATTTCTGCCGTCTGAACTGCCTGTATATGATGCAGATGAAGGTGCTCCGGACGGATGCGCTCCGCATCCGGTAAACAGCATTGATGCTGACATTAATAATGCAAATATTGATATTGTTTTCCTGTTGGTACTCATATAAAACGCTCCTTTTCGTTTTAGTTTTTCTGATCCAGGGGGATATGCGGAGCTTTCGCTCCGCACCCTGAACTTCTTCATTCTAAACTTTCTTCAATTCTGATTTTCCTAATCGCACAATAAAAGAGCTTTGTCCGCTGCTTTTATTGTTTGATTTGATTAGATTATACCATTTGCAGAGGTATATCTCAACAACAGGGCACTTACAGTCCGGTGAGAATTAAGTTACATTTATTTAAAAACCAGAATCATTTTTTAAAAATCAGCGTCAAAACCGTCAGTGCTTTTCTTTTTTCTGTAATATTATTCTGTAAGGGCAAGGCGGGAAAACCGGAAAACCGGAATTTTAAGAATGTTTACAAAAAGGTTGCATTTTTTGTATTGCAACAGAATGTATTTTGCTGTATGATAAAGATGTTGGTTTTTGAACGTAAGGAAATTACTGATCGGCGGAGCCGGAACACGGACGAAATATCAGTTCCCGGCGTTCTCATTTCCTGCATGGCGGAAATGAAGCTTACCGGTATTTCTTAAAATTTAAGGAGATGAAAGTATGATATTCAGGCATATTCCACGGCTTGCGGCAGCTGCAGTGATCACTGCGTCGCTCTTTTTAAGCAGCGTATCTGCAGCTGAATCAGCTGTAAAATTCAGCACAGGAAACAGAAAGATCATCACTGATCTTATTCTGTTAAAATCAATGGTGAACGGAGAAACAGCATCTGACACGGAAGCGGACATAAACAGTGACGGTACTGTTAATTCCGGCGATGCAGTCATTCTGGCGGACTACCTGCTCGGAAAATCGGAACTGCCGGAAAAGAGACCGGTCACTCCTCCGTCATCTGATCCGGGTGAAAAAGCGACTACATCTGTCATTGCTTCGGAAGATATATGCATACGCGGCGACGGAACCGTTGACGAAGAGGAAGGCATTATCAATGTAGCCGGATTCAATGCTGCGAAACGAAGAAACGTCTACATCAAATTCAAAGCTGATGAACTTAATTTAAAAAACGTAAACAAGGCTGAGATCGAACTGCGCCTTGACAGGACTGCAAACGGAAACACTGAAGTAAAGATCGCTGCATGCGGCAGCGGCTGGAGCGAATCCGCTCCGCCGGAATACAAGTCCGTGCCTGATTCATACGGTCTGTGTGACGTGGTCGTAACAAAGCACAACACCGACGCCGGAAAGACGATAAAGTTTGACGTTACCGACGTTGTAAGGGAGAATCCTGAAGCCAAGGAATTCAACTTCGTCCTCTGGTGTGACCACGAAAACAACTCCGATGCAGTGAGCAATCTCGCACTGTTCAACTCCAGAGAATCACAGAATCCGCCGAAGCTCACAGTTTACAGCGGCCCGTCGGAAGCAGCCGATGCGCCTGCACTGAAGGCGGATGGTACATTTGTAAGATTTGAGATACCTGCAAAAGCCGGAAGCTTTTTAAGAGTTTCGAAAGGCGCACTTACCTCATCACGAAACGTTTCACCGCTCTCGGACGCACGCTTCACGGAAGTTACCGGATTCAAGGGAGAAAACACTGTAAGTTTTGAATCCCAGAGCGAAAAGGGATCGTACCTGTGCAGGAAAAACGGCGGCAGTGAAATAATCCTTGCAAAGGACGACGGCAGCGAAGAGTTCAAAAGCAATGCTTCATTTATAAAGACAAAGGGACTTGCCAAAGGCACAAGCTATCAGGCATACGGTCTGCCGGGACGCTATCTTTCATGCACCGGAAACAGCTTCTACGTGACCGGCGCCGATACGGACGAACGAAAGAGCAATGCCTCATTCCTCATGCGCAGCCACAGCAACGTTATAATGTCCGATGAATTCGAGGGCGACACACTTGATACAAACGTATGGGCATACAGCTATCCGTGGGCTGACCACCACAACTACAGTGCTGTTGTAAGAAAATCACAGGTAGCTGTACGTGACGGAAAACTGGTACTTACCGCAACAAGAGTTGCCGACGACAACTGGATCAAGGACGACAGGGGCGAAACAGGATACACTGACAACATCGGCGAAAAGAAATGGAGAAAGTACTCGCACCTCACCGGCGTTGTACATCTGCCGTTCAGCAAATATCCGTTAAGCGGAAATCTCTACATGGAAGGCCGTTTCAGAATGCCGGACAAGAGCGGATTCTGGCCTGCTTTCTGGCTCAACGGAAACAACAGCTGGCCGCCTGAAATAGATATTTTCGAATACTTAAGCAACACTCCGGAAAAAATATACGTCGGCATCCATCGTCAGGACAAGTCAAGGGACAACGGCGACGGCGGCGCAGGCTGGTGGATCGAAAGAAACGCATCTTTCTTCCAGAAGGAATTCCACACCTACGCACTTGACTGGAGCGACACCTACATAAACTACTACATCGACGACATTCTCGTAAAGTCCATCGAAGACAAGGCGTACATCGACAACCAGAAGAACATGTACCTCATCATCAACCTCGGCGTAGGCGGCTGGGCCGAAGAGCCGAAGGACAACGTAGATGATAACACGACATACGAATGTGACTACGTGCATATTTATGGGTATTGATAACTAATAAGCGGTACATCCGGTTTTTGAATCGGATGTACCGCTTGTTCTGTTGTTTTATATCATTCCTATTAATATACAATCACGTTTCTGTATCAAAAACAAAGAGTTTGTTTTCTCGTGAAACCAAAATATATTACATTAAACTCTTTTGCCTATATTGAATGATACGCTACCATTATTGTTGTCAACGCCTATTAATTCAAATCCTATATAATCAGGATACTCATCATTAACAGGAACTGACACAAACTGAATTTTGTATTTTTGGCCATCATTTGTTACCACATCATTAATAGTAACGTCATAACTTAATCTTGTTATTTTTCCATTCTTTGTATATTGTTCTTCCCCGCCACCTGTTATTTCACCATACGAGTCAATCTTACCTCCAAAAACAGCTATTAACTCACTAATTTGTTCATCAATATTCTCGCAATTGCAAATCGTTCTTTCGCAAAACATCGATTTCACAGATTCAGAATCAGATTCATTTAAATATTCAATCAGCATTTCACATTCCTTTACCTGAAGTTTATGAACATTTACATATACTCCGCTTAAGTTTACATATACTATAAACCCAATCATAAATGCCGCTATAGTTCCAAATATTATAAATAACTTTTTCATGTCTTTCACCGCTTTAACTTGAAAGAGGATATCTTTTGTTATCCCACCATACTATCCACAGCTTATATCAAAACGATATTCAGGAACAAACCATTGTATACCACGAGTTACCAGTGCAACCTCTGTTGCTTCATTATATATCCCTATCTCCCCTCCGGTACCAATATTAAGATAATCTCCTTTTAAATTTAAGTCTGTATAATTGTTTTTTGACCAATTTACGATTAAATTATACAACAATTCAAATTTAATTGTCAATAGAATTTTGATTTTATACATTATAATAATTATATCACTAAACTCAACTATTTTTCCGATGTTTTCTGGTTAAAACAATCCATATAAACACAATAACAATTGGAGTACTAATTACAGTAAACTGAATCTTCTTTTTCTCATTGTATAAACCACATAATTATGCTCTGGAATATACGTAACATCCGTAATCGGTCAACTGCCTCCGGCAGCTTATCAATAGCAAAATCAGCAGAGCTGATTTTACCTTTTATCCGCAGAGCCGGTGGCAGTAATGTCATCGGCTCATGATTTTTCGCTTTACTATTGCAGTTTCAGCATAAAAAAATTATAATAATATAGATAGTAGAACAATAAAAACGCATGAGCTATGTCACCGGAGGATAACAAATGAAAAAACTGATCATAGGCATAATAATATTTCTGCTTGCAGTAACTGCAGGGCTTTCCATACTGTCCGTAGGTATCTACAATCAGAATTTCAACAAAAGATTTGAAGCATCGGAGCCGATCGCCGGACCGGATGATTTTGACGCTCTTAAAGCCGAACGTGTGGAATTTGAATCTGACAAGGGGCAGAAGCTCACCGGATATTTTTACAGCAAAGAGACCGGAAACGATAAAGAGGCACTGGTCATAATGTCCCACGGAATAGGAGCAGGCCATAATTACTACATGCCGGTTGCCGATTACTTTGCTTCAAAAGGATATCTGACATTTGCATTTGACGATACCGGATGTGACGAAAGCGAAGGAAAAGGACTCGGCGGTCTTGAGCAGGCAGTTATCGACCTTGATCACGCCATAACTTTTGCAGAAGAAAAATATCCTGAAAAACCGATAGTGCTTTTTGGACACAGCATGGGTGGATACAGCGCAATGAATGTTTTAAAGTATCACCCTGAAGTAAAAGCAGTCGCAGAATGTTCAGGATTCGTCAAGGCAACTGACATGTTTGAAAGCGAAGGCAAAAATCAGGTCGGTTCGCTTATTTACGCACTGCTTCCTTTTGTAAAACTCTACGACAGATACCTGTTCGGAGAGTATGCAACGGCCGATGTTTTTGATGCTTTTGAAGCAAGTGAAACTCCGGTTCTTGTGATCCACAGCGCAGATGATGAGATCGTTCCGATAGAATACGGTCTTGACAAAATACAGTCAAAGTACGAAAACGACCCGCGATTTGAGTTTATCCGTTACGAAGGCCGCGGTCACAACAACATTTTTACTGACTTGACTAATCAGGATGAGATCAATGAAGAATTCAGAGAGTGGATAAGTTCCAGAGGTTACGATACAGAAGCATCAGAAAACGCCGAACGTCTGAAAACTGACAAACTTGATTTTATCCACAACGTTATGGACCGGAAAAAATGGTTTGACGTTATCGACGAGGAATTTTTTGAACCGGTAATACGTTTCTACGAGGAGAATACAGGACAGTAAAAAGCATATAAACACAAGGCGGTACACCCGGTTTTGATTCGGATGTACCGCCTGTTTATATTATATTTTTACGCCGGATCAGATTCTTTCATTATCCTGCACAGTGATCACGGAGCGAACTCATATCCGACTGAAAGCCATTCTGTACTCTTGTGAGGTTTCTCGCACAGATCATTGTATCCTTTATAATCAACAAGATACTCTGCTGGTACAAAGTTCGGATAAGCACCTGTACAGCCATATGATGTTGACGTACATGCTCCGACAACTTCGTTATTCTTGACTTTTACCGCCCAGTCACCAGTTGTTGGCGAAATGTCACGTTTTATCATCTGAACAAACTCAGATGCTTCATCTGAACTACTGAAAACTCCGTCAATAACTTCGCCTCTAGCCTCACATTCCATAGCAGCTACCATTGCAGTGGTAAACACGTTTTTCGCAGCTGTATTGGCGGAATTCACTGACGCCTTTCTGACCTGATAAAGCACATCCGGAATATAAACAAAATCATTTCCGATTTCAGAAGAGAAAGTTTTAAAATCAATTGCACCGTCCGGATACAAGGCATTCCAGTCGGTATTCGGATTATATGAAATATCAGCAAGATTTTTATCAAACGGCACATTCAGAAGCTGCGGAACATTCACAGGATATGCACCTGAACGATCTTTACATCCAGCTGCTGCGCCAAGAACAGTATTATTTTCAATCTTTACGGTGAATTCATACTCATCATCAGCAAATTCCCTAAACAGTTCACTTTCTGAAGTATAAATACCATTAGGTACATTTTTTCCGGCCGTTTCATATTCCATGATCATAGTCTGAACTTCCGTAAAGACACTTTTGGCTGCATTGTTGTAAAATGATACGGGCTTTACCTGATGCTCCGGCTTTTCTGATACATGATCAGGGAACATTCTCTTCCAGTCAGGCTTAAAATCATCTGCATCATGCGGCATTTTTTTCACAAGTTCATCAAAAGGAATATCCATGTTAAGCGGAACACCACCAGGATAAGCACCGCTCCTTGTAAGTTCACCACCGGATGTCAGGCAGTAAATCACCACTCCGTCTTTAACCACAATAATATATTTTCCTTTGCTGCGACCAAGATCAGCAAACAGTTCATTCTCTTCAGTATAAACTCCGCTCGGAACTGTTTCGCCTACTGCATCTTTATCCTGAATAATAGTCTGTGCACCTGTGAAAACTTTCTTTGCAAAATCATTGTACTGATCAACTGTTTTTTCAGGATAATCCGGCAGAGCACTCTGAACCGGATCATCTGAAATATACTGAGGGAAAGCCTGCTTCCAGTCAAATCCTATATTTCCGGACGGACCAGCGTTATCGGCAGTATAAGGAATGTTCATAGTCTGAGGAACAGTGTTAGGATATGCACCTGTCATTTTTCCATATGAATCAGTACAGATACAACCAACTATCTCTCCATTCCTTACTGAAAGGGCAAAAGCCGTATTCTGCGGGATAAGATTCGTAAGCCCGAATATCTTGTCACGGCACTGTTTTTCAATATTTCCGTCAGCAACTGTTCCGGTATAGTCAAGCGGTGCTATTTCCGATTTACCTGCTGTTTCAGCTTCCTGCTGCATAGCAGTTATTACGTCGAAAAGAATTTCAGCTGTACTGTTAAGCTCGGCTGTAGTTTCAGGCACATAATCCTTTATATTTTTATCTGAAGAAACCCATTCAGGATAAGCTTCTTTCCAGTCGACATTAACTTCGGAATAATGCTCCGCTTTAGCTTCTGTTATCTTGTCGTAGTCTGCGTTTACAGACATCGGGATCTCATTAGGATACGCACCTGTTACACCATTTGAAGTGCAGATACATCCTTTTACAGCAAATCCGGAAACCACCACGCTCCATCGTGTTCCGTCAGGAAGTTCCAGATCCTGCTTCATAAGTTCTGTGATTTCACTGCCGTCTTCATTGTTATAAACGTTCAGATCTCTTGTCAGTTTTCGTTCAGGGTGAAGTATATCGAGATAATATTCTGCCTTTACTGCTGTATAAAAGATGTTTCTAGCTGTTTTATTCATTTCAGCAATAGCCTCAGGACCGGCCTTGCTTTCTTCCGGATCTTTCTGTTCTGCAGGATCTTTTGGCCCTTCAGGATCCTTAGGCGTCTCCGGTTCCTTCGGTTCTTCCGGATCCTTCGGATCTTCAGGCATCTTAATATCTTCAGTAAGTACGCCTGTCAGATAGAGCATATCGACTACGTTTATTTTCTGATCACCATTAAGATCAGCACCGTCTGTGTCAATATTCTTCTCTTCACCGAGCAGATACTTTTTCATCATAACTATATCTTTGGTATTGATGACTCCGTCTCCGTTAACATCTCCTCTGACCGTATCAGGTGCAGCCATGACTGACTCCGCCATCATCGCCGAAACCATGCATAAGGAGAGTATACCTGTAACAACTTTTCTCATTTCTTAAAACCCCTTTTTTCATTTTTCCTTCCACTGAAAACCAGCAAAAGTCTTTTTTAGTATTATAGCACACTTTGTATAAAAAGCACAACTATTTTCGTAAAATTGTCTTTAAATGATCACTGCGTACATATTGAAATGATTATTTTTCTTCGCAAGGATTTGAAAGACGCGTGACATCCCCAATCGGTCAGCTGCCTCCCGCAGCTTATCTATAGCAAAATCAGCGTAGCTGATTTTACCTTTTCGGTGCAGAGCCGAAGGTAATCTAATAACTGAATATAAAACACACAAGCGGTACACCCGGTTTTGATTCGGATGTACCGCTTGTTAATTTTAATATCAATCTTCTGCTTCTTTATCCGGCAAACGCCCCCTGCAGAAAATATCTGAACACAAGAAAATGAACGATATATGCAATAACAGAAACAGTAATGTACAAAGCATTAAGCCATTTATTGCTGTTATGCAATTCTTTTTTCACAAAAGCTTTTATTATGAGTAAAAGATTTATAAAGCAAAAACTTGTTATGATAAATAATGAGTAAAAATTATAGTAGCTATCTTCTAAAAATCCAAGCAGTATATTTTTATGCACAAATCGAGAAAACGATGAATTGATCATAGTAAGTAAGAACGGAACACTCCATAAACATGAAATAATCAAACATATTATAATTACGGTTTTTCTGCTCTTAGCATTCATTCTATCACGCTCCGTTTATATAACACACAGCAGTTTCTGAGATTATTGTCTTCATCTATGAATCAATAAAATCTTTTTTAGTATTATATCACGCTGTGCATAAAATGTGCAACCTGTTTTATAAATTTATCATTATAAAAGTCTTGAAGTAGGTTGTAAAAAACAGTATAATGAAAATAAAAGGAGACTCGCTATATGAGATATTTCAGATTATCTGCTATTCTTGTAATTGTTCTGTTTGTATTTACAAGTTGCAGTTGGGAAAAAGTAATAGAAGAAGATCGACTGGTTAATGAAACCAAAGAAGAGGCTGAACAGCTTTTTGAATATTTGAAAAATGAAGATGTAGAAAACCTTTCGTCATTATTTTGTCAGAAGCAACAGAACGAACATGATTTGAGCGCAGAATGGAAAGAATTTTACAGCGAATTAGATGATAAAATATTATCTTATGATAATTTGTCAACGATGGTAACTCAACGTTCTGTAAAAGATGGGCAAATAACACTTTTGGTTATTAAAGTGACTTTCAAAAATATAACAATGGAATCGGGAAAGACATATGAAGAAATGGGGTATTCCACAGATGTTAGAGATAATGTCTTTCCTGAAGAAGAGGGAATTGGCGTGTTTGCGTTGACTTTAGAAAAAAGCGATGATGGCTACAAACAATTAGCCGTTGGTGCAGATAGAACTTAAACAACCGCGAATTATTATACACTCTCGCTGAAAACTTCCTTCTATCCACTATATTTTCTAAAATCGCATTCCAATAAATCGTTAGCTGCCTCCGGCAGCTTATCTATAGCAAAATCAGCGAAGCTGATTTTACCTTTTATCCGCAGAGCCGGTGGTCAAACGTCATCGGCTCTTGCTTTTGTATTTTTTCAATTATTAGTTGACAAAAGATTATGTTTGTTGTAAAATTTTAATCAAATGATAAAACATGCATCAACTATTCATGGAAACTGGAATATGCCTGGGATGTTGATGTTCACAAGCTTGCTGTTGTTAGTAAGGTTGATATGTCGGAGTTCAAAGAATTGTATAAGGCTTTTATTGAGAGTACACCTGAAGATAATTATAACAGAAAACACCTTGAATTCAACGAAGAAAGCAAGTCATTCTGGTTGGTATGGGGAGATGATTCTTTATATGTACAAAGTTAAGCTCATTACCAAATTAACATGTTTTGTCACGATACTGGCAATTATGCCGCTATTGTGTGGATGTGGTCTTGAAAAAGTTCAGGAAGAAACTCAACTGTGCAAAACAGCAAAGGAAGATGGAAAACAGTTTTTTGAGTATCTCAAAGAAGAAGATATTCAAAGTCTTTCAGATCTTTTTTCAGAAAATGAGAAGAATAAATATGACCTAAAAAAGGAATGGAAAGCTTTTTTCGAGCAGATAGATGGTAATTTTGTTTCTTATGACGAAATGTCATTTGATGAAAATCAGCGAACTTTTTACGATAATCAATTAAGTAAACTAATCGGCTATGTTGAGTTTACAAATATAAAAACAAGTACTGGACATATCTATGAAAAAATGGGATATAGCATCATATTGAAATACAGCTACGACAGCAAAGAAGAAGGCGTATCAGGTTTCTCTTTACGTAAAGAACGAGATGAAAACGGAGAGCTGGTAATGATTTATGTTGGCGTTTCATAAACTCGAATCATTTACTCGGAAATCTGGGTTATCTCCATGAGTGATTGCCTGAAACCTTAAATACGAATGGCACATATATTTGCTGTTGTTAGTATAATATCGGTCAGCTGCCTCCGGCAGCTTATTTATAGCAAAATCAGCAAAGCTGATTTTACCTTTTATCCGCAGAGCCGGTGGCAGCCCGCCATCGGCTCTTTTTTATGAAAAAGTGTTGATGTACCTTATTTAAAAATGGTATAATAAAAAATGATACAAATACAGAACGGAAAACACTACTGAGAAAGCGAGGAGCGTCAATGGGAACATATCTGAATCCGGGAAAAGCATCATATGAAGAAGCTGTAAATTCCGAAATTTTTATAGACAAAACTGAAATGATACAGTATTTAAATTCTTTAGTTAATACAAAGCAGAAATACGTCAGTGTATCCCGCCCGCGCAGATTCGGAAAAACTATAGCTGCGGATATGATATGTGCATATTACGACAGAGAAGCTGAAAGTCTGGAATTATTCAAAAAGAGAAAAATAGCAGAAACCGCACCGGTAAAAACAGGTGACAATGAAATTGCATGGGATAGCTTTCTTGGCAGGTTCAATGTTATAAGGCTTGTCATGACCGAATTTATAAATTCCGAAAGAAACGTTGATACCGGCTTAAAACTGATCAGAACGAGAATCCTAGATGAACTTTCAGAAGAATATCCTGATGTGAAATACGATCCGGATGATCTGGTTTACAGCATGGATCGTTTTTACAGAAAAAGTAAAGTCTCTTTTGTCATAGTTATCGATGAATGGGACGCTGTCTTCAGAATATGGAAAAGCGACGTGAATGGTCAAACCAAATATCTTGACTTCCTTCGTGATCTGCTGAAAGACAAACCGTATGTTGCTCTTGCATATATGACAGGTATCCTGCCGATCAAGAAATACGGTCAGCATTCTGCGCTGAATATGTTTACAGAATATTCAATGATGTTCCCGAGACAGCTTGCTAAATACACCGGATTTACAGAAGATGAAGTAGCAAATGAATGCTACCGTTACGGAAGAGATTTCGAATCAGTGAAAAACTGGTATAACGGATATGTAGTAAGCGACGTTATCCCTCCGGATCCGGGACATAAGGAACAGACAGAAACCGGCAGACCTTTGAAAGCAGTCAGATATTCACTGTACAGTCCTTTGTCAGTGGTAGAAGCAATGACAACAGGCATTATAAAAAATTACTGGAACAAAACCGAGACTTACGAAGCTCTTGCCGACTATATCCGCAGGGATTATGACGGTCTGAAAGATGCTGTCGCACTGCTTATGGACGGCGGACGACTCGTTATCGATACATCAACTTACCAGAATGACATGACAACTTTCAACGGACGTGATGATATTCTGTCGCTTCTTATCCACCTTGGCTATTTAGGATATGATGACGAGACCAGCGAGGTCTTTATTCCGAACAGAGAAATACTTGATGAATTCAAAACATCTACCAAATCGAAAGAATGGACCGATACATTTGAATCCTTCCGCCTGTCACAGGAACTGCTGAAAGCTACGTGGAACAGGGACGCTGAAAGGATCGCTGAGATCATCGAAAAAATGCATGACAAAGCAGATAACAAAACCTATAACGATGAAGCGGCACTTAGCTATGCAATACGAATGGCGTATTACTCAGCTCAGAAGTATTACACTATTCTCCCTGAAACAGATACCGGAAAAGGATATGCTGATCTTATCCTTATTCCGTCACCGAAATATCCGGACAAACCGGCACTTGTCATTGAACTGAAATACAACAAAGATGCCGAAGGCGCCATCGCGCAGATAAAGCGAAGAGATTATCCGGAAAGACTTGAACATTACAAGGGAAACATCATTCTTGTTGGCATTAATTACGATAAGGATATTCCGAACGATGATCCTAAGTTCAAGCATCACACATGCGTACTGGAGGATGCATAACATCAGTAATCAGTCAGCTGCCTCCGGCAGCTTATCTATAGCAAAATCAGCGAAGCTGATTTTACCTTTTATCCGCAAAGCCGGTGGTCAAACGTCATCGGCTCTTGCTTTTGTATTTTTTTAATTATTAGTTGACAAAAGATTATGTTTGTTGTAAAATTTTAATCAAATGATAAAACATGCATCAACTATTCATGGAAACCGACTACTCTTCAGTGGTGGGTTTGCGGATGGAATCCTGAATACGCATGGAATGTTGATGTTCAAAAACTAGTTGTTGTTAGTAAAGTAGATATGTCAGAATTTGAAGAGTTGTACAAAGTGTTCACTTCATATAAATTTAATGATAAATTTAATAAATACTTAGAGTATGATGATGCTAACAAAACATTCTGGCTTGTATGGGGAGATAATTCGCTATATGAATAAAAAAACACAAAAATTTAGCATTACAATGTTATTACTTTGTATTAGTATGTTTTTATTATCAGGCTGTGGTGTCAACAAAGTAATAGAAGAAACTCGGCTTTGCGAAGAAGCAAAAGCAGAAGGTGAACAAGTATTCGAATACCTTAAAAATGAAGATATTGAAAGCCTCTCTGACCTTTTTTGCCAAAACAAAAAAGACGACGCTAACTTAGAAGAAAAATGGCAGATATTCTTTGATGCAATAGATGGGAAAATAATAAGTTATGACAAATATTCATGCGAAGAAAATATGAGAACATTTTCCAAAGGAGAACTAACGTATTTGGTTTTAACCATTAAATACTCTAATATCAAAACTGATACAGGAAAAATTTACGAATATCTAACATATACAACAACCGCAAAAAATTCCAATAGCAATCTCGACGAAGGCGTAAGCAATTTTATTCTTCTTCAAGGCAAAGATGATAATGGATATCCAATTGCAATTACAGTTGATTAGTTCGATGAATTCAAATTGACAATATTCCAACTAAAAAGTCTGCACGTTACTGATTAGATAAACTACAACCATACACTCTCGAATATACAAGCGGTACACCCGGTTTTGATCCGGATGTACCGCTTGTTAATTTTAATATCAATCTTCTGCTTCTTTATCCGGCAAACGCCCCCTGCAGAAAATATCTGAACACAAGAAAATGAACGATATATGCAATAACAGAAACAGTAATGTACAAAGCATTAAGCCATTTATTGCTGTTATGCAATTCTTTTTTCACAAAAGCTTTTATTATGAGTAAAAGATTTATAAAGCAAAAACTTGTTATGATAAATAATGAGTAAAAATTATAGTAGCTATCTTCTAAAAATCCAAGCAGTATATTTTTATGCACAAATCGAGAAAACGATGAATTGATCATAGTAAGTAAGAACGGAACACTCCATAAACATGAAATAATCAAACATATTATAATTACGGTTTTTCTGCTCTTAGCATTCATTCTATCACGCTCCGTTTATATAACACACAGCAGTTTCTGAGATTATTGTCTTCATCTATGAATCAATAAAATCTTTTTTAGTATTATATCACGCTGTGCATAAAATGTGCAACCTGTTTTATAAATTTATCATTATAAAAGTCTTGAAGTAGGTTGTAAAAAAACAGTATAATGAAAATAAAAGGAGACTCGCTATATGAGATATTTCAGATTATCTGCTATTCTTGTAATTGTTCTGTTTGTATTTACAAGTTGCAGTTGGGAAAAAGTCGTAGAAGAAGACCGACTGGTTAATGAAACCAAAGAAGAGGCCAAACAAGTTTTTGAATACCTAAAAGAAGAAGATACTTCATCACTTTCAAATTTTTTTAGTCAAAAAGCTTTATCTGACTGTAATCCAGAAGAATGGAAAATATTTCTTGAGCAGATTAACGGTAAAATAATTGATTATGAAACAATTGAAACTTTTGAGAACAGACGTACTTTTTCCGATGGTAATCTCACCTATTTACTGTTACGAATAGAATTTAAAAACGTAAAAACTGACACCGGACAAGTTTATGAAAAAATGAGATACTCAAAAACCGCTAAATGTGATTCTGATCCCGATAAAGAGGGAATCAACTGGTTAGAATTAATGATTGACGGGAACGAAAAAACTATCAAATTTCCTACTGAAAAAGAGTAACACAAGGATTACTACAAAATTACCAGCTTTCGAAATAAAGAGAGGAGGCTCTTACACATTTGATTCAAGCGGCGACTACATATTCGTTTTTGATACTGAATCGGGAGAACTGCTAAACAAAGTCAACATATCCTGAATGCACCTGCCTTTGTTTAATCGGTCAGCTGCCTCCGGCAGCTTATCTATAGCAAAATCAGCGAAGCTGATTTTACCTTTTATCCGAAGAGCCGGTGGTCAAACGTCACCGGCTCTTGCTTTTGCATTTTTTCAATTATTAGTTGACAAAAGATTATGTTTGTTGTAAAATTTTAATCAAATGATAAAACATGCATCAACTATTCATGAAAACCGGATACACTCCAGTGGTGGGTTTGCGGCTGGAATCCTGAATACGCATGGAATGTTGATGTTCACAAGCTTGCTGTTGTTAGTAAGGTGGATATGTCGGAGTTCAAGGAATTGTATAAAGCTTTCCGCGAATCAATGATAAAACTCCCGCAAAATCAAATGTACTTAGAATTTGACGATGAAAACAATATGTTCTGGCTTGTATGGGGAGATGAATTATCATATGTATATTATTAATCCATCACTTACGTTTACAAAATCGCAAATTCGTAAAATAATAAAAACTATTTCGTTTGTTTTTATAAGCATGCTTCTCCTAACAAGTTGCGATGATAAAGTTAAAGAAGAGTCTCTGCTTTGTAAAGAAGCAAAAGAAGAAGCTAATCAGGTATTTGAATACTTAAAAGAAGAAGACATTCAGAGTCTTTCCGAGTTATTTTCTCCAAACAAACAGACAACATACAATCTTGAAGCTGAATGGAAAAGCTTCTTTGAAAGTCTGGATGGAAAAATAAAAGATTATGACTGTTTGAAATTTGATGAAGCACAGCGAACTTTTTCTGACGGTAAGTTGTACTATTTAACCGTAAATGTAGAATTCACCAATATAGAAACTGAAACAGGTCATATTTATGAAGAGTTGTCATATTCCAAAATATTAAAAAGCGATTCAAACAACGACGAAGAAGGTATTTGGGGTGTAAGTTTCGTAAACGGCAGAGATGAAAAAGGCAATCTCAACATGACATATATAGGATGTTCAAAAGAGATAAAGATTAAATAGCATTAAATTCATGTTTGATAAACAATAAATAGAATTCACAGAAAATAAGATTAACCTTCTGCGCAAAAATCATAGTAATATGAAAGGAAACCAACTATGGGCTTCGTAGGATTAATTTTTGCACCATTTCTTATCGCAGGAATTTTTGCTGTAATCGGTTCTATTATCGCTGTTATAGTCATTCCGATATTACTCGCAGTAATACTTACCATAATCGGTCTGATTCTACACAAAAAGCACAGAACAGCCTCAAAAGTACTTTTTATACTTGCAGTAATCTGTATATGCTTTTTAATAACTGTAATTTCCATCATGCTGATTGCTGTTATGCTGCTTTTCAGCCATTCTTTAACTCACGCAGGATTGATGTTGTGTACATCCCCAATCGGTCAGCTGCCTCCGGCAGCTTATCAATAGCAAAATCAGCGAAGCTGATTTTACCTTTTCGCGGCAGGCGGATTATTGAGCCTTCGCAGCAAAATGAATATAACGCAGACAAGCGGTACACCCGGTTTCAGATCCTGATGCACCGCCGTCTTTTTATCCTTTTATTCATCCACCAGAACTATTCCGATATCGATATTGGTAAGTTCTTTTATGTATTTCTTCGCAGATTCCGTTACCAGTCCGTTTTTGATAAAGCCGATGGAGACGGTGAGGTCCGAGTGTACAGCAGTTACCGCTTCACCGGTATCGCCGTTCATTCCGCTGTTTATATCCACACTGATAACATAAGCGCCGGATCTGTTTATTGCATCTATTGCAGTTTTAGCATTTCCCCTCACCTCACCGGAGAATCCGGTTCCGAGAATGCAGTCTACGATAACGTCGCAGCCGGAAAGATCAGTTTCCGGAGCAAACACTTCACTTCTGACGCCAAGCTCATTTGCGATTCCGCTGTAGTATTTTCCGTCCTCGCTCATCTTTTCAGATACCTTTATGATAACGGAATCAATACCGTCCTTCTTAAGTATTCCGGCAAGTGCATATCCGTCACCGCCGTTGTTTCCGCCGCCGACGACTATAGCGATATTTTTCCCTTTCCAGCCGTCATATGAATTATACACACCCATGGCAGCACGGTACATAAGTTCCCGGCTCTCCACAAAATTAGCTATCGTATAGGCGTCGCTTTTACGCATCTGCTCCACGCTTATTGTCCTGTTTTCCATGCGATCATCTCCAGTCTTTTTATTGTTCTTATTATATCACCTGCCGGGAGCATTGTAAACGGAAAATCTGCTGCGCACTCAGAAAAACAAACAAGCTTCGCTTTCCTCTTTAAACTGTAGATGTATAATTGCCAAATACATTATACATTTACAGTAAAACTTTAGATATTAAATACCGCCTGATATTATTGACTTATCGTAAAAAAAAGAATATAATAAAATAGGTGCGCATTATATCTGTAACACACTTATCGATATAATCAGATTTCGTATTATACTATAATATATATTCATATGGAGGTTATTTAACAATGAACAGAGTTTACAACTTCAGTGCAGGTCCTGCTGTTCTCCCTGAGGAAGTCCTCAAGGAATGTGCAGATGAAATGTTTGACTACAAGGGCAGCGGCATGTCCGTAATGGAAATGTCACACCGTTCAAAAGTTTATGATGAAATAATCAAGGACGCAGAAAAGGATCTCCGTGATCTCATGAACATTCCTGACAACTACAAGGTAATCTTCCTTCAGGGCGGTGCTTCACTCCTCTTCGCTGGTGTTCCTATGAACCTCATGAAGAACGGAAAGGCTGCTTACATCATCACAGGCCAGTGGGCAAAGAAGGCATATCAGGAAGCTCAGATGTACGGCGAAGCTGTTGCAGTTGCTTCATCAGCTGACAAGACATTCTCATACATTCCTGACTGTTCAGACCTCGACATTCCTGAAGACGCAGACTACGTTTACATCTGCGAAAACAACACAATTTACGGCACAAAGTTCCCTGAACTTCCGAACACAAAGGGCAAAATACTCGTTGCTGACGTAAGCTCATGCTTCCTCTCAGAACCAGTTGACGTAACAAAGTACGGCGTTATCTACGGCGGTGTTCAGAAGAACATTGGTCCTTCAGGCGTACAGATCGTTATCGTTCGTGAAGACCTCATCGCTGACGGTCCTGCATTCAAGCAGACTCCTACAATGATGAACTGGAAGATCCAGGCTGACAACGACTCACTCTACAACACACCTCCATGCTACGGCATCTACGTTTGCGGCAAGGTATTCAAGTGGATCAAGAAGATGGGCGGCCTCGAAGCTATGAAAAAGCACAACGAAAAGAAGGCAGCTATCCTTTACAACTTCCTCGACCAGAGCAAGCTCTTCAAGGCTACAGTACAGGGTAAGGACAGATCACTCATGAACGTTCCTTTCATCACAGGCAACGAAGAACTCGATGCAAAGTTCGTTAAGGAATCAAAGGCTGCAGGCTTCGAAAACCTCAAGGGTCACCGTACAGTAGGCGGTATGCGTGCTTCTATCTACAATGCAATGCCGATCGAAGGCGTAGAAAAGCTCGTTGAATTCATGAAGAAGTTCGAAGCAGAAAATGCTTGATTTACGGAGGCAGTCATGTATAATATTCAGACATTAAACAAGATCGCAGCATGCGGTACAGATGTTTTCAATAAGGCAAACTACAACATTTCAGATACAGTTGAAAAGCCGGACGCTATCATGGTTCGTTCAGCAGCAATGCACGACATGGTATTCGCTCCGAACCTCCTTGCTATCGCAAGAGCAGGCGCAGGCGTAAACAACATTCCTGTTGACAGATGCGCTGAAGAAGGTATCTGCGTATTCAACACACCAGGTGCAAACGCAAATGCAGTTAAGGAACTCGTTATTGCAGGTCTTCTCCTCGCTTCAAGAAAGGTAGCAGACGCTCTTGCATGGGTACCTTCACTCAAGAACGAAGGCGACGAAGTAGGCAAGCTCGTTGAAAAAGGCAAGTCACAGTTTGCAGGTCCTGAAATCCAGGGCAAGACACTTGGTATCATCGGTCTCGGTGCTATCGGTATCCTCGTTGCCAATGCAGCAGTAGCTCTCGGCATGAAGGTTGTCGGCACTGACCCGTTCCTTTCAGTAAACGCAGCTCTCAAACTTTCAAACAAGGTTTCAGTAGTTCCGACTCAGAAGGACGTTTTCGAAGCTGCTGACTACCTCACGATCCACGTTCCGTACAACAACGAAACAAAGGGATTCATCGGCAAGGACGCTATCGCTTCAATGAAGGACGGCGTTCGCATTCTCAACTTTGCAAGAGGCGAACTCGTTGACACAGACGCTCTCCTCGAAGCTCTCGAAAGCGACAAGGTTGCAGCTTACGTAACAGACTTCCCTAACGCAAAGGTTATCGGTGCCAAGAACGTTACAGCTCTTCCGCACCTCGGTGCTTCAACACCTGAAAGTGAAGACAACTGCGCTGTTATGGCCGCTGAAGAACTCATCGACTACATCGAAAACGGCAACATCAGAAACTCAGTAAATCTTCCTAACGCTGAAATGGCTGCTACAGGTGAAAAGATCTGCATCATCCACAAGAACGTTCCTGATACAATCTCAAAGATCACATCTATCCTCGGCAATGCAGGCGTAAACATCGAAAACATGTTAAGCAACAGCAAGAAGGATTACGCTTACACAATGATCGATGCTACAGGCAAGGACATTGATGATGATACAGTAAAGAAGATCTCTGCTGTTGACAATGTTATCAGAGTAAGAGTTATTAAGTAATTTCAGGTGGATTTATCCCCACCCCCTACCCCCTCCCCGCGGGAGGGGGTATTTTATTGAGGGGGCTTCGCCCCCTCACCCCCTGTAAATAGCGGGTTTATCCCCGCACGGGTTTTATCGGACATAAAAAACGATCCGCCCGCAGAATTCATTCTGTGAGCGGATCGTTTTTGGTAAGGATTAATATTAAAGCTTGTCTATTTTCTTTGAAAGGTACTGACGGAGTTTTGCAAGGTCGGTAAGCTGGATCTTGCCGTCACCGTCAACGTCGGCTGCCTTTTCCTGTTCTGCTGTGAGCTTCACGTCACCGAGAAGGTAAAGACTTAAGTTTGTAAGATCTGTTACGTCTATTTTTCCGCTGCCGTCGAGATCGCCCTTTATGAGGTTTTCAGAATCTGGCGTTGCTGTTTCCTTCGGTGATGCTGTCGGTACAGGCTCTGTAACTGCAGGTGTTTCCGTTACCTTCGGTTCCGGTGATGCGGGTGTCGCAGATGTTTTCGCGGTTGGCTTTGGTGAACTACTGACACTTTCGCCGCTTATCGGATAAGTCTTGAGGTCAGGAAGCTCGTCAAGAGTGATGCAGTATTCGCTCTGGTAGATCTCCTTAAGGTTTTCTACCGGATTGTTCTGCTCGCTTGTGAGGTAATTCATGTACCAAGGGCAGAAGTAAAGCCATGCTGCCTTGTCGTTTACAAGGTTTTCAAGTGACGGAATGGAGTCGTTTTCCGTCATTGCAACCATCTTCTCACCGTCTGTGCTCTGTACGAGGCTGTAGAATGTCGATGCGATAGAACTTAAGTTCGGCTCGCCGTCAGCCGCATTGTACTTGTCGTAGCCGACTAAATCAACTACGTCATCACCCGGATACCACTTTTCTGCATCCGGCGATGTTGAACCTGTCCATGTCCAGATAAGATTGTGTATGCCGTACTTGTTTGTGAGTTCATCGTACATGAGTCTGTAAAGCGCCTTGCATGCTTCAGGGCCTTCAGCGCCCCACCAGAACCACGCACCTTCGGCCTCGTGAAGAGGTCTCCAGATTATTGCTACGTCTGCATCCTGTAATTTCTTCAGTTCACCGGCAATAAGTTCAAGGTCGGCAAGAACCTTTTCATTTTCCCATGTGCCCTCAGTGACTGCGTTCTTACAGCTGAAAGTTGTGAATTTCGGGTTAGCCGATTCAACGTAGAAGGCAATGTCATCGCTTCCCTTTTCACACGGTACATTCCAGTGCCATGTACATGTTGCTATGCCGTGGTACTTGTTTGTCCATTCTATTGCACGTTCCGGAGCATGGTCTCTCCAGTCGGAAGATGTGTTGTATGCAAGGAAGTCGATACCGCGGATCGCAGGCTGCTTGCCTGTTTCCTTTTCAATGTATTCAAACTCTGCTTCGTTATCCTTGATGAATACGTCCGGGCTGTTCCAGAGATTGTAGTTGTGGTCTCCGCAGTATTCCTGCTGACCGGAGATGATGTGCTTGCCGTATGTGTCACAGAGATAGTTGTAGAGTCTCTTCGCCTGATCAGTTGCCTTCGGGTCAGAAAGAGTTCTTGTCGGTGAAAGATTTGTAAGCTTTTCACTTGCCGGCTTAAGCTTTATGTAGTCAAAGAATGTGTAGCCCCAGTATGCCTTGAGCTCGATAGTGTTCTTACCCTTTTTAAGATTTACTATACCGCCTGAAGTCTCAGCAAATTTCAGTGTGTACGGACAGGTAAGCTCACCCTGGTTCACACCGTTTATCTGAAGGTACTGCACCTTCTTTCTCGGATCGCTCGGCTCTGCGTAGCATACGGTCATCTCATAAAGGCCTGCCTCCGGCATATCCACTTCAACACTCAGTGTAGTGTTTTTCTGGTCAAGATAGGCAAAGCCCTTTCCTGAAAATCCGGTAAGGTCTGTTCCCTCCGGCCAGTCGCTCATGTCAACGTCACCGGCACCGTTTGCGTAGATCTTTCCGCCTTCGGTCTTTCCATCCTCAAATTCGTACTTTACGCTGTTATCCTCAGCTGCAGCCTTATCCATCAGAGATGTCGCAGGTGATACGGCAGCTGCTGCAAGAACGAGTGCTGCGGCTGCACTAAAGACCTTTTTAACTTTCATCGAATACATCCTTTCATATAGTTGCACTTAAATCTCATCTGATTTAAGTAATCGTTTACTTTAAATTAATTATAGCATATAAACTTAATTAATTCAACACTTCATAAAAAACAACTTGAACAAATTTAGCATATCAGATATAATAATATTATACGTATTTTGGAGAAAAATAAGCGGGCGCATATTTATTCATAAATATGCGCAGAGATACGGGGCGAAGCCCCGTTTTCCCTCATCCCGCAGATCCGGCGAAGCCGGATCTGCAGTTACTCAATGTTTTCATAAAGGAATCAGTATCATATGAGCAGTTTAAAGGAAGTTAAAATATTTACAGACGGAGCGTGCAGCGGCAATCCGGGGCCGGGCGGATGGGGAGCCATTCTCCGCTACGGCGAGCACGAAAAGGAGCTTTCCGGCGGCGAGGCGCAGACTACCAACAACCGCATGGAGCTGACAGCAGTGATAAGCGCACTGGCTGCACTGAAAGAACCGTGCAGCGTCACTGTCACCACTGACAGTCAGTACGTTTACAACAGCGTGACCAAAGGCTGGGTCTACGGCTGGCAGAAGAAAAACTGGATAAAGGAAAAGAACACCCCCGTTCCGAACACCGACCTGTGGAAACAGCTTCTCCCGCTTTTGAAAAAACATAAAGTTGAATTCAACTGGGTACGCGGTCACAACGGTCATCCGGAAAATGAACGCTGCGACGAACTCGCAGTAATACAGCGCGACAGATACAGAGGATAATAAAATGGGAAAGAAATTCGTCTACGCCGACAACGCAGCAACAACAAGAATATCTCAGAGCGTTCTCGATGCAATGATGCCGTACCTCACAGATCAGTTCGGCAACCCTTCCGGAGTATACAGCATCGGACGCAGGGCAAGAAGAGCGGTCGAAACTGCCAGACAGAAAGCCGCTCAGGCACTGGGATGTGAACCGTCGGAGATATATTTCACAAGCGGCGGCACTGAGTCGGACAACTGGGCGCTTGCAGGAACGTACAGAGCTCTTGCTCCGGAAGGAAAGAAGCGCATCATTTCCACTGTCATCGAACATCCGGCAGTGCTCAATACACTTGAAAGTTTAAAAAAACAGGGTGCGGACATCGTGCTCCTTCCGGTAAAGGAAAACGGACGCGTCGATCCGGAAGAAGTAAGAAAAGCGATTACTCCTGACACTGCACTCGTTTCAGTGATGGCCGCAAACAACGAGACCGGCGTCATACAGCCTGTTGAAGAGATAAGCCGGATATGCGCTGAACATGAAGTCCTGTTCCACACCGACGCAGTTCAGGCTGTCCCGCACCTGCGATTCGACCTTGCGCACAGCGGCATCAGTCTGCTTTCCCTTTCCGGTCACAAGCTGCACGCACCAAAAGGTACCGGAATTCTGTACATTAAAAACGGTCTTTCCGTTCCGCAGATACTTTTCGGCGGATCACAGGAAAGCGGTCTTCGTCCCGGCACTGAAAACACGGCAGCCATTGCCGGACTCGGGAAAGCGCTTGAGGATCTGTTCCCGGACCGCGAAAAAAGGAATGCACGTATCAGTGCTCTGCGCGACAGACTGGCTGACAGTCTTCTGAAAAACGAGGGTGTTATAATGAACGGTGACCGGGAAAATATGCTTCCGGGGCACTGCAGCATTTCCGTAAAGGGAGCTGACGGTGAAAAGCTTCTCCTCATGCTCGACCTCAAAGGAATATGTGCCTCTGCCGGATCAGCCTGCACCTCAGGGGACACAGAACCTTCCCATGTACTCAAAGCAATGGGTGTAAAACCGGAATATTTAAACGGATCAGTACGCTTCACACTCGACGAATACAACGACGAGGAAGACACGGACTACATTGCGGAAACTTTTTCGGAAATTCTGAAAAAGGCGGCAAGATAAATATATGCACGCTGATTTATGAATAAACTAGTGTTTCCTTAGTATCAGACAAAAAGAACTGAGCATCATCTTCACTGACGCTCAGTTCTTTTTATATTTATTTACTTTTTACCTTTGTGGTATACTGCCTTACGTATCGGTCAAGCTTTGTTGAAAAAGTTGTTTCAGCGTCTCCGGCATAGGTATCCGGTACCGGATCGTAAGTACGCCTGGTGCTACGTGCTGCTGCAAAGCATACAACAGCCGCAGCGGCCGCTCCGAACAGTGCACCTGCACCTAAACTTCTGACAAGAAATCCGGCCTGGTCAGAAGGGCCGGCAAAACCTGTAACTGTAGTCAGAACAATAGTCAGCAGTGCTGCCGTTACAAAGGCCAGAAGTCCCCAGAACAAAAGCTTTACCGGCGACACAGGTAACTCACCCGCAAACTTTCCGGTCTGTCCGTTCACGGCAAAACGGTAGGTCTTCCTTCCGCTTGTATAGGTAAGGAGCCACAGCGGAACAAGAGAATAGTTCCAGTATGTCCCCAGAATATCGATATCCTCGTTCTCCGGTATGAACTCCGTGTACTTCGAAACAGACTTTCTGACAGTCTTCCGGGTATCTTCCGTGACTTTTTCCTTTACGCACTTAAAGGCTTCGCCCTTGTTCACGGAACAGTATTCTGCAGGGTAGCGGTAAATATCTGAAGGATCAAAGCGCTGGAGCTTCGTAAAATCATAGTTTCCTGCCATAGCCATAAGGTTTTTGTCCATCATGCCTGCCGCGTCGGAGGGAACTGAAAAATATTCAGCCTCACCGTTTCTTTCTATCGAATAATCACGGGTCTCGGTGTAAAGTTCATTTCCGTAAATCCACGATTTAACTATCTTTCCGGTTCCGTTTACATTTATTCCGACATTGCAGTCAGCCATCCATACCGGAAGATAAACGCCCTTAATGCCTGAAATAAACTCCTCTGAAGAAAATGATGAAGGTGAAAGTCTTCCGTAAGCCAGGTTGTCCCTGAAAATCTCAGCGGCAGCATCGCGGCTTATCTCGAACGGAAGGATTCCCTCAGGACGGTACGAAGCCGGAAGATTCCCCTGCTTCTGGAGTCCGCCTCCGCAGCAGAAACACCAGCCGATCTTAAGATCAGCCTCAGCCATTATTTCAGCTCCGCATACCGTACACCTATAAAGTTCCCCCTGACAGAACTCGTCTTTTTCCGCGGCGGATCCTGTCTCCGGTTTTTTTTTCTTTCCCTTGAAAAGTTTTTTCACCTGTTCCTCGGTAAAAAAACTTCCGCAGCTGTCACAGCCGAATTTACGGTGATCAGCTCTGTATTCCAGGGTGCCGTCGCAGTTCGGACACTTACTCTGCCCCATTTTCGCCACCTGTCTCTTCTGTGGTTTCAGCCTTCTCTGTTTCTTCTGCAGTTTCCGTTACTGCTGCCTCATCTTCCGGAGATGACATTTCTCCGTTTTCAGTTTCCGCCTGTGTATCGCCTTTTCCGTAAATTATCGGTATCGACTTTCCGTCTTCATCATAGAAGGTCAGATTGTCAATATAGACATCAGCCTGGTTCGGTATGCTCCATCTCATGAAGACAAGAGTTGAATCGGTCGTTCCGTCCACGAATCCCTTAAGGAGCCACTTGCCGTCAACATGCATATGCACCCAGCTGCACTGCCATTCTGCTGTGGCGTATTCGCTCGCTGATCCTGTAGGCACGTACCAGTCAGAACAGTCCTCGCCTACATTTGAACCGAATGTACCCATAAGATTTCCCGGAACATGAAGCATCTCGCCGTCATCACCTTTGAAATCACCGACTGCGGCCTGGGTTATGTCACAGCTGAAGCTTTTTACTTTGCTGAGGTTTTCAGAACCGACAAGCTCATCCATGTCGAAAACGATCTTCGGAGTCTTGTACTTGCCCTTTTCAACATCAAAGTCAAGCACCTCTATTCTGAGCTGCTTTGTTCCCTTGAAATCAGCCACTGAAAGACGGCAGTTGCTCTCGTCATTTTCAAAGTTCTTCTCGTTCATGCAGTGTGCTGTGTAAAGATCACCGTCATCAAAGGTGATGGAATTTTCGTCCGCTTCAAGTTCCGGATAATCCGGTTCAACGTACTCTTCTTCAGTAACTTCCGGTTCACCGGCATCCTCTTCCGTAACAGCTGCCTCAGTAGTCACTTCGGCAGTTCCGGACTGTTCCTTCTCATTTTCAGATGGTGTATTACTGCATGATGATACTGCAGAAGCGAACAAAAATGCAGTCAGAATCAAAACGATTTTTTTATTCATAATTAATTTCCCGTCCTTTCTGAATCCTGGTCCTTTTCCGCAGATTCACTCATAATATCTATAACTTCTTCCATAAGCTGTGCCGGCTTATCCGTTTTTGCAAGCTTTACACTTATGTACGGTTTCGCAAGACTGTTGAACATGACCCTCGCCCTGTAATGCGCTGACAGAGCCTTGATCTGGGACATCTGCGGAGATACGGTATAGAAAAGCATGTACCCGTTTCTCTGTGTTATCTCCGTGATTCCGAGGCGGGCCGCTCTGTTTCTGAGAAGTGACACACTTATCAGACCGAGAATAGCCTTCGGCGGTTCGCCGAAACGGTCGGTAAACTCTTCGGTGAGCTCTTCGCTTTCCTCTTTCGTGCTTATTATTGCGATCTTCTTGTATGCATCTATCCTCTGAGCCAGACTTTCAATGTAGTCTTCAGGAATATGTGCATCTATCTGAACGTCAACGACGCACTCGCTCGCCTTTTCAGGTACTTCGCCCTTTTCTTCGGCTATCGCTTCGGAAAGAAGCTTTATGTACATTTCATATCCGACTGTTTCGATGTGTCCGTGCTGCTTTCCGCTGAGAATGCTTCCGGCACCTCTTATCTCCAGATCGCGCAGAGCGATCCTGAATCCGCTTCCGAACTGCGTGAATTCTCTGATGGCTTCAAGACGCTTTGTCGAAACCTCGTTCAATACCTTACCACGCCTGAATGTAAAATAGGCATAGGCCCTTCTGTTCGAACGTCCGACACGTCCGCGAAGCTGATAAAGCTGTGCAAGTCCGAAACGGTCCGCATCCTCAATGACAAGAGTATTGACGTTCGGCACATCCACGCCCGTTTCAATTATTGTCGTGGACACGAGAATGTCCACCTCGTGGTCAAGGAGCTGACGCCATCTTTCCGACATCATTTCCTCGGTCATCTGTCCGTGAGCATAGGTGATCCTTGCGTCCGGAAGCATTTCGTGAAGCTTTGCAGCACAGGCTGCGATGGTTTCCACACGATTGTGTATGTAGTAGACCTGACCGCCTCGCTTGAGTTCCTTCGCGATCGCCTGCACGATGACCGCTTCGTTGTGTTCGATAACATATGTCTGAACAGGATGACGGTCCTGCGGAGGTTCCTCGATGACCGACATGTCACGTATACCGCTCATGGCCATGTTCAGCGTTCTCGGTATCGGAGTTGCCGACAGCGTAAGAACGTCAACACCGATAAAGTTTTCCTTGAACTTTTCCTTGTGCTTTATTCCGAAACGCTGTTCCTCATCTATTATCGCAAGTCCCAGGTCACGGAACTTAACATCTTTCTGTACAAGGCGGTGCGTACCGATGATCATGTCTATCTTTCCGGCTGCAAGATCCTTGAGGATCTCTTTCTGCTGTTTCGGTGTTCTGAAACGTGAGAGAAGTTCGATCTTTACCGGGAAATGCTCGAATCTTTTCAGTGCGGTCTGATAATGCTGCCATGCAAGCACCGTTGTAGGTGCAAGAAGTGCGCACTGCTTGCCGTCGAATATACATTTGAAAGCCGCACGGAACGCTACCTCCGTCTTTCCGAATCCGACGTCACCGCACAGAAGTCTGTCCATAGGACTTCCCTTCTCCATATCGTGCTTGATCTCTTCGATACAGGTGAGCTGGTCATTGGTCTCAACATACGGGAAACGGTTTTCAAAATCACGCTGGAGCTCGTTGTCCGGTGAAAAAGCAAATCCCTGTGTTTTTTCACGCTTTGCGTAGAGTGCGATAAGTTCTGCAGCCATATCCTTTACTGCACGTTTTACGTTATTGCGCGTCTTCTGCCACTCGTTCGACGAAAGCTTGTTGAGCTTAACTCCTGCGTCATCGCGGCCGCCTATATATTTCGATACCATATCGAGCTGGGTGACAGGAACGTAGAGAACGTCCTTGCCGGCATACTGAATGGTGATGTAGTCCTTGGTAACTCCCTCGAGTTCCAGCTTTCTTATTCCGACAAAACGGCCAATGCCGTGAAGGGCGTGAACTATAAGATCACCCGGAACAATGTCGGAAAGTCCGCGTATCTCCTTGCCGAGCTTGTTGTTTTTAAGCTTTTTCCTGCGCGAGCTGATGGCACGTGCCTGCGAGATAAGAGCGTACTTTGTTTCCGGATAGTCAAATCCGGATGAAAGGCTTCCGTTCATGAGCAGAACTGTGCCCGGTTCAGGCACGGTGTTCTCTCCGGCAGTAACTACCGTAAATCCGTCGTCTTCAAGATCCTTCGCGATTATAGGAAGTGTTTTTTCACTTCCGGCCATAAGTATTACCCTGTAGCCGCTGTCGCAGTAGGAACGAAGATCTTCATTCAGCTGGCGCATCTCGCCGCCCCAGGTGGAAGTCTGGACTGCTTCAAAGCTGATTATATGGTGATAAGGCACCCTGTCCGCACCGCTGAAGAACGTCGTCAGAAAAAAGCATGTCCTGTCATTCAGGCTGTCAGCAAGCTTCTGAAAGTTCATATACTGGGAACAGAGCGAACGTATCATTTCTCCGTCCTCAAGCATTATGCGGACGTCTTCGGTGTACTGTCCCTCGATTCCCTTTACACGGTTCATTATCTGGCTGTATTCGTTGAAGAACACGGCGCCGCTGCAGTAATCGAAAACTGAGGAGTATTCCGGAAAGATCAGGTTGATGTACTTGTCCGAGTTTTCAATAAATATGCCCTGACGAAGTTTTTCTATGTCAGCTGCAGCCTTTTCACGGAACTTTCCGGCATTTGCCGCACGCGACTGTCCGGCAGTCTTTTCTATAAGATCCGCAAGTGCTGAAGGTTCATAGATAAGCTCACGCGAAGGGATTATCATTACCTCTTCAACGCTGTCAGTTCTTCTCTGGCTTTCAGGATCGAAGTAATTTATACTGTCGACCTCGTCGCCCCAGAACTCGATTCTGTACGGAGCCGGAGCCTGCGGCGAATAGATATCAACGATTGAACCTCTTATCGAAAACTGTGAAGGTCCTTCAATGCTTTCGCACTTTGTGTATCCGCAGCGGACAAGCCGCTTTGCAAGGTCTGATGTATCGAATTCGCCGCCTTTTTTTATAACGAATGAGTTTTCACGGAGAGCTTCCGCCGGAGGCACGTACTGCATTACCGCCTCGGCACCGGCTGCGACTATGCGGCATCTGCCTTCGAGTATTTTTGAAAGCACGCCAAGACGGGCATGTTCATATTCATGAGACACGCCCTCTGCTGAATGTATAGTATATTCCCTCGACGGAAAACAGACCGCAATCTCCTCAGAAGCCATTTCATTTATGTCTTCCGCCAGTCTGCGGGCTGTATTGTCATCGTCCGTGATCACCAGTGCAGTATGCTGCTCCGAAACCGTGAGCAGAAGCTGCGCCTTGTGTATCTGAGCAAGTCCGGTCACGCATACTGGTGAAACACTGTCACGCAGACAGCGTTCAACATCGCCGTACCCTGAAAGTTCCCGGAAACTCTGTTGAAAAATGTTCACTTTGATTCCTCTAATCAGTTAAATTTATTCATGGCTTCATTTATCTTTCCTGCCACCATAAGTTCTGCTGCCTCAGCCGCATGTCCGCATGCTTCCTTCATTTTCGGAATGTCGTCTGCGCTGAAGTTTGAAAGCACCCAGTCTGCAAGATTGTAGTCCGGATGCGGCTTTTTGCCGACACCGAGCTTTATGCGAGGAAAAGTGTCCTTTCCGGTCAGATAAATGATGCTCTTGATACCGTTGTGTCCGCCGTCGCTGCCCTTGCGTCTTATGCGCATCTTCGACGGTTCAAGTGAGATGTCGTCATAGATAACGATAAGATGATCGGTATCGAGCTTGTAGAAATTCAGTGCTTCAACTACCGCCTCACCGCTGTTGTTCATATAGGTGGACGGCTTCATGAGAAGACATTTCTTCCCTGCGATCGTACATTCCCCGCAGAGCGACTTGAATTTTATACGCTTCACATCGGCACCGAGCTTTTCCGCAAGCGTATCAACTGCCATGAAACCGGCGTTGTGCCTTGTGTCCTGATACTGTATTCCCGGATTTCCAAGACCGACTATTATATATTCCACCGGCCCTGTACTGGTCTGTCCGGAAGATATCTGATTAAACAGATCCATTATGCCCATTTTTATCTCTCCGTTATCTTTATATCCCTGCACTGATCACTGCAGGTTTTCTTTTCCCGCGCCTCACCGGAGAGGCGGCAGGAAGATCACTTCTTCTTTCTGTTTTTAAGCTTTCTTGGTGCGTAGCCCTCGATGATCCTTGCCTCGCCGCGTTCGATAACGAGCGCATCAGCAGGAACATCCTTTGTAACTGTTGATCCAGCAGCTGTGTATGCGCCCTTTCCTATCTTAACAGGAGCAACAAGGTTTGTGTTGCATCCGATGAATGCATTGTCCTCGATCGTACATCTGCTCTTCTTTTCGCCGTCGTAGTTTACAGTTACGACACCGCAGCCGAAGTTTACGCATCCGCCGACATCACTGTCGCCTACGTATGTAAGGTGCGCAACTGCTGTGCACTCGCCGATCGTGGAGTTCTTTATCTCAACGAAGTCACCGATCTTTGCGCCGTCAAGGATGTGGCTTCCCGGTCTTACCTGAACGAAAGGTCCTATCTTGACATTGTTTTCGATCTTTGAATCGTAGCACTGAACGTAGTTGAGCTTTGTGCCGTTTCCTACTGAACTGTTTTCGATTATGCAGTCAGGTCCGATCACACAGTCTGAACCGATAACTGTCTTTCCTGAAAGAACTGTTCCTGAAAGGATCTGTGTGCCTGCACCGATGACAACGTCACGTCCGATCGTTATACCGTCTGTACATGTAAATTCAACGCCGTTTTCAAGATGACGGCTGATAATGTCCTCACGGGCTGTCTTATTGAGCATGAGAAGGCCCTTACGGTCATTTGCACCGAGAACAACGTTCGGATTTTCCGATCTGAACGCGTCGACTCTCTTACCCTGCTCAAGAAGAACGTATATTGTATCTGTCAGGTAGTATTCGCCCTGCGAATTGTCTGTTGTAAGATGTCCGAGTGACTCGATAAGGTCAGCTGTTCTGAACCAGTATGCACCGGAGTTTATTTCCTTTATCTTCTTCTGTTCAGGAGTTGCATCCTTTTCCTCAACGATGGATGAGATACCGTCTGCTGTACGGATTATTCTTCCGTATCCCTTAGGTTCGTCGAGTTCTGAAGTGATCACCGTTACCGCATTTCCGTTTGCCTTGTGCTGTTCGAGTGATTTTTTAATAGTTTCACTGTCTATGAAAGGCGCATCACCGCAGAGGATAAGTGTGTTTCCGTCTGTGTTTTTCTTTAAGAAAGGAACTGCCTGCATTACTGCATGTCCTGTTCCGAGTCTTTCTGCCTGAAGTACTGTTTCGTACCTTCCGTCAAGATATTCATCTATCATCTCTGCTCTGTATCCCTTTACGATGCAGAGATCTGAAATGCCTGCTCCTTCACAGGCACCTATTACCCATTCGAGCATAGGTTCACCGAGAACCTTAAAAAGCGGCTTAGGCATATCTGCCTTCATTCTTTTTCCCTGTCCGCCTGCAAGTATTACTGCATTATCCATAATAGCACTCCCTGTTCTTTATAACGGCTGTCTTAAAGCAGCCTTATTTTTATTATACTCATATTTTCAGAGAAACACTGATCAGCCCTGTCCGGCATTTCAAAAACAAATCAGCATTTCCATAGTTTAAATCTATAGGTATCACAAGATAATACCTTTTTCTATTATGCCAAATCTGAGATGAAATTTCAAGAGCTTTTGCGAAAAACAGGGCATCCGGCTTCATATTTTTATGCAATATTAATGTATATGGCATTTTAAAGACGTAAAACTTAAAAAAATACGATAATTTTTTTTAAAACTATGGTATTTTCGTTTTCATTATGGTATAATTATTATTAACTCCAGCCGCGTTACGTTATTTTCGGTATTTTATATAAGCGGCATGGAATATTCAGTTAATAAATAGGTAATCGGAGGTAATTACAAATGGCAAACAAATGGGTTTATACCTTTAAAGAAGGTAACATGTCAATGCGTAACCTTCTCGGTGGTAAGGGTGCTAACCTCGCTGAGATGACAGAAATCGGTCTTCCAGTACCACAGGGCTTCACAATCACAACAGAAGCCTGCACACAGTACTATGAAGACGGACGCAAGATCAACGACGAGATCATGGCTCAGGCTATGGAAGGCGTTGCATGGATGGAAAAAGAGAACGGCAAGAAGTTTGGCGATCTCAAGAACCCACTCCTCGTTTCAGTTCGTTCAGGTGCAAGAGCATCAATGCCTGGTATGATGGATACAATCCTCAACCTCGGTCTTAACGATGACGTTGTAGCTGCAATGATCGCAGGCAACCCGGACCCTGCTTTTGAACGTTTCGTATACGACTCATACAGACGTTTCATCCAGATGTTCTCAGACGTAGTTATGGAAGTTGGTAAGAAGTACTTCGAACAGCTCATCGACAAGATGAAGGAAGAAAAGGGCGTTCAGTTCGACGTTGATCTTACAGCTGCTGACCTCAAGAAGCTCGCTGAACAGTTCAAGGCTGAATACAAGAAGCAGCTCGGCAAGGACTTCCCTTCAGATCCTGTAGAACAGCTCAAGCTCGCTATCGAAGCAGTATTCCGTTCATGGGACAACCCAAGAGCTAACGTATACAGAAGAGACAACGATATCCCTTACTCATGGGGTACAGCCGTTAACGTAATGCCAATGGTATTCGGTAACCTCAACAACCAGTCAGGTACAGGTGTTGCATTCACACGTGACCCTGGTACAGGTGAAAACAAGCTCATGGGCGAATTCCTTATCAACGCTCAGGGTGAAGACGTTGTTGCCGGCGTACGTACACCAATGCCTATCGCTCAGATGGAAAAAGAATTCCCTGAAGCATATTCAGAATTCATCAAGGTTTGCGAAACACTCGAAAACCACTACCATGACATGCAGGACATGGAATTCACAGTAGAAAACAAGAAGCTTTACATGCTCCAGTGCCGTAACGGTAAGAGAACAGCTCAGGCTGCTCTTCAGATCGCTGTTGATCTCGTTAAGGAAGGTCACAAGACAGAGCAGGAAGCTGTTGCAATGATCGATCCAAGAAACCTCGATACACTTCTCCACCCACAGTTCGACGTTAAGGCTCTCAAGGCTGCTACACCACTCGGCAAGGGTCTCGGCGCTTCACCAGGTGCTGCTTGCGGTAAGGTTGTATTCACAGCTGACGACGCTGAAGCATGGGATGCTAAGGGTGAAAAGGTTATCCTCGTTCGTCTCGAAACATCACCTGAAGATATCACAGGTATGAAGGTTGCTCAGGGTATCCTCACAGTTCGCGGCGGTATGACATCACACGCTGCCGTTGTTGCACGTGGTATGGGTACATGCTGCGTATCAGGCTGCGGCGACATCAAGATGGATGAAGAAAACAAGAAGTTTGAACTCGGCGGCAAGACATTCAAGGAAGGCGACTACATCTCAATCGACGGTTCAACAGGTAACATCTACGAAGGCGTTATCCCGACAGTTGATGCTAAGATCGACGGTAACTTCGGTACAGTTATGGCATGGGCTGACAAGTACAGAAAGCTCAAGGTAAGAACAAACGCTGATACACCTGCTGACGCTAAGAAGGCAAGAGAACTCGGCGCTGAAGGTATCGGCCTCTGCCGTACAGAACACATGTTCTTCGAACCATCAAGAATCGCAGCATTCAGAGAAATGATCTGCTCAGATACAGTTGAAGAAAGAGAAGCTGCTCTCGCTAAGATCGAACCAATGCAGCAGGCTGACTTCGAAGCTCTCTACGAAGCACTTGAAGGCTGCCCGGTTTGCATCCGTTTCCTCGATCCTCCGCTCCACGAATTCGTTCCAACTGAAGAAGCTGACATCGCTGCTCTTGCAAAGGCTCAGAACAAGTCTGTTGAAGCTATCAAGAACATCATTTCAGGTCTCCACGAATTCAACCCAATGATGGGTCACAGAGGCTGCCGTCTTGCAGTAACATATCCTGAAATCGCTAAGATGCAGACAAAGGCTGTTATCAAGGCTGCTATCAACGTTAAGAAGGCTCACCCAGACTGGGCAGTTAAGCCTGAAATCATGATCCCACTCGTTGGCGACGTTAAGGAACTTCAGTTCGTTAAGAAGGTAGTAGTTGAAACAGCTGACGCTGAAATCGCTGCTGCTAAGTCAGACCTCCAGTACGAAGTTGGTACAATGATCGAAATCCCAAGAGCTGCTCTTACAGCTGACGAAATCGCTAAGAACGCTGACTTCTTCTGCTTCGGTACAAACGACCTCACACAGATGACATACGGCTTCTCAAGAGACGACGCTGGTAAGTTCCTCGATGCTTACTACGACAAGAAGATCTTCGAGAACGATCCATTTGCTAAGCTCGACCAGACAGGTGTTGGTAAGCTCATGAAGATGGCTATCGAACTCGGCAGACCTGCAAACAAAAACCTCCACATCGGTATCTGCGGCGAACACGGTGGTGACCCAACATCAGTTGAATTCTGCCACAAGATTGGCCTCGACTATGTATCTTGCTCACCATTCAGAGTACCGATCGCAAGACTCGCTGCTGCACAGGCTGCTATTGCCGAATCTAAGTAATTATTAGTATTTAATAATTATTACCTTATAAAAAATTACACCCCGTATTCTTCGGAATTACGGGGTGTTTTTTATAGCAGGATTTTTCATAAAGCATTCTGCTTAACGCTTGACTTTATTTGCTTTCATAATATCAAGACATCTCAGGAATGTATTTACCGAAGGCGAACTTGAAAGAAATTCAGTTGTTGCAAATTTTGCAACAACTGCCGCAGTAATGTGTTTAATGTCAGGCGCCGCACCGGCTATGACCGCTTTCGCTGATCACTTCCCGGAAGACGACAAGGACGGTAGCAAAAAGAAAGCTGAAACCGCTTCAACCGTAAACAAAAACGGCACCACTCCTGAACCTCAGGAGGATGCCACATCAGAAAATCCTGGCAGTGAACCGTCAGTAAGACCGTCCACTTCAGGAACCAATCTTCTCTTACCAGCAGTGATCATCCTCACCCTCATCGGCGGTGCCGCTTTCTACTTCTTCAGAATGAAAGATTCAGGAAAGAAGAGTTCAAAGAAACACGGCTTCGACGACGAAGATGATTTCGATGACGATGAAACTGTAGATGAAGATGAATAATCTTCCCGCCCTGTGAAGGGCGGTTACATATGAAAATCACTTATAGAGAACTTCCATATTATTATTAGTCAGTGGCTCCATGACATCGCTTTTTTCAGCTATTGCCATAAGTGTAATCTTACTGTTTTCACAGAATGATTTTATTGGTTTACTGTTAAAGACTATTTTTATTTCATTGCATAATTTATCAGTTACCTCTTTAAGACAACCATCATAGAGTAAAGTCATTTTTCTATACAATTCCGAACCGCCTCTTTTTTTCATAGGATCCGGTCTGAAGAACAGATAAATAAGCTTTTTGTTTGTGCCGTCCTTCTTAGCAATTCCAAGAAGATGACATATCAGCTGCTTGATATCGAACATAGAAAAGTCCTGACTTTCAAGTTTGAATTCAGAAAGCGGAATTTCAAATGTTTCAGGCATTGGGTCTGGCTTGGCTTTCACTTCAAAACCGAATTTGTTGCCTTTACCATATACAAGATCCCAGTAATCCTTATCCATCACTACTTTATGCGAGTCAAATATCTCATGACATTTGACTTCAAAGTAGCAGTTACTGTCTGCTATGTAAGCGTCAAGATGAGGAGCATGGTTTTCCGTATTTGAAAATATCGGACATTTATACTCAAATACCGGATCACCTGTTATGTGTTCATTATCTATTGTAATATTTATTCCGTTACTTAAAGCAAGGTAACAAAAACGAGATGAAGAAGCAACCGAAGCCATTTTAGGCGGATACTGACCAGGTTTAAGCTCTCCTCCAGCACCGTTGTCAAATGCTTTTTTGTGTTTTGAAGGCATATCGTTTACGAATTTTTCAAAGACAGTGTTTGAGTAATACATATCATAGTATTTTTCGTTACCATATATATTTACGATTTTGTATATGAAAAGAGCGTCCTTATCTTTCATCTGAACGAGTTGCTTGATGATAGAATCGAACTCTTCTTTTTTCATGATTGGTCTGCCCATAAAGAAATCCCTCCTTAATTTTCCCGTTGCGTGGTATCAGACAAAACCGAAGCTTTTCCAGCCGCAGTTTTTATAACTGATAAGTACATGTGCAGCCTGAATGATACGGATATACCTGCCAATCATCTTTTCCGGAAGTTTAAGTTCCGCTGAAAGTTTGCAGGTAGTTATTCCCGGATTCTGCTCAATACTGTTGTAAACACTTAATGCTTCAGTAACTCCCTTATAAAAGTCTTCATCGGCATCATCAATATCAAGGATCTCTTTTCCCATTTCTCCGAATTTCATATCAGCCATAAGGAGAGGCTTATAATATCTGAAATTCTCAAAGAAATCAGGAATAACCTTAACCATCGATATTTCATTGAAAAACGGATCTTCATTTAAGAGTATGACCCTGTCATCACAAAGCTCAACTTCACGGTAATAATCAGCAAGTTCAGCTTTTTCTTCAGAAGAAAGTCTTTCCGGATTAATAATGGTTATCTTTGCGTATGCAGATTTAAGATCCTCAACATCAAGCGCAGTGCGATAAATACATACAGTATCAAGTATTCCTTCTTCGTATTCGTCCAGACCGTATATCATAATACTTTTCATTTTCCCGTTCCTCCGTTGTTTTAGTTTTTTTACCTTGATTTGATTATAGCACAAACCGGTGTGTCGAAATAAGGACAACGGCGAACGGATGTTCTGAAATGTTTATTATTAATAATAAGACTCAACTGCAGTATTTCAGTATTAAATACATCATAAGCAATAAAGCAGTTAACGACATCCCTAATAGTGCTAACGTAAACAGATTATTGTTTAGAGTTTGATTGTTTTTTGACTTAACTTTTTCTGCTTCTGCCTCGTTCTTTAATTTTTGCATATTTTCTTTATAAGTCATATTTTTCAAAGCTAAATTAGCTTTGATTTCTGCTTCTGTCAATTCTTCGATTATTATTTTATGTCCACAATATTTGCAGAAAAAAGTATTTAATCCTTCTGCATTGTCAATTACACCATCACAATTAGGACACTTTAAAACTGTAAGCTTCATGATTGTATTCTCCCCTCATATCATATAATATAATGATTACCACAGATATTTGCTATTACTAAATACAGTATTGGTTTCTACTGTTTTATTCAACTAATTTATTTTTGAGGACTCGCTTCCTGAGATACAGCAAGCATTGCATCTGGATGTTCTTTTTCGTATTGCTCAGCATACTTCCACGCTTCATCCCAAGTATCGAATTCTGCTATGACTATTGATCTTGTTCCACTGCCAATGTCTCCAGAAAGCAAAAAATCACAGTTATAAAAACTGTGATGAAAAAGTCGTAATGGTTTTTTGCAGCTGGCTGACATCCCCACAGTCCCTATAGCTTTGCGTCATACATTTTCATGTATTTTGCCCTATTAATATATTTATATTATAATCTTTTATGGCATAAATGTCAATTAATTAACGTTGATGCGTGATAATATTATAATATTTGTCAATACAGTGCATCTGTTGATATGTATTTTGCATAAGAAAAAATGTATTTTCGTGGGAAAGGGTAGCATTTCAAATTTAACAAAACTACGTCTGAGATATTGACGTAAATATTGCTTAATGATATAATTGTATTTATTAATCATATTAAATATATTAATAAAGGAGACATATTTATGCAGAAAAAAAGATTATTATCAGTAGTAATGTCACTTTGTATGGCAGCAGGCGCTGTAAGCTACGGTTCACCGCTGATGTTACAGCCATTCACCACGCAGGCTGCAGTTACTAAGACAGGTTGTTATTCTTTTGACGAAACAACAGATGAACTTACTCTCAGAGGTGAGGTAGACAGGGATATTATATCTTGTCTTAGCTATAAATATTCTGTAAAATCTGTAAAAGCTGAAGAGGGAACGGTACTTCCGGAATATTGTAGTGCTCTGTTTTTCAATTATTCAGAATGCACATCAATAGACCTTTCAAAAGCTGATACGAGCAATGTAACAAATATGTCGGATATGTTCGCCGACTGTTGCAACCTGAAATCACTAGATTTAAGTGAATTTGATACGAGCAATGTAACAGATATGAATAGTATGTTTAGCCACTGTCACAGCCTGAAATCACTAGATTTAAGAGGATTTGATACGAGCAATGTAACAGATATGCAATGGATGTTCAGTTGCTGTTACAGCCTGAATTCACTCGATTTAAGTGAATTTAATACGAGCAATGTAACAGATATGGAAGGTGTATTCAATTGTTGTTCCAGCCTGAATTCACTAAATTTAGGTGAATTTGATACGAGCAACGTAACAGATATGGACAGTATGTTCAATGGATGTTCCAGTTTAAATTCACTAGATTTAAGTGAATTAGATACGAGCAATGTAACAGATATGTGCTGTATGTTCGCTGATTGTTCTGAGCTTGTATCTCTTAATTTAAGCGGCTTTGAAACAAGCAATGTCACAGATATGCAATGGATGTTCCTTCGCTGTTCAAAACTTGTATCTCTTGATTTAAGTGGGTTTGATACAAGTAATGTCGAAACTATGTATGGTATGTTCAGCGACTGTTCCAGTCTGGAATTTCTTGATTTAAGCAGATTTGATACAAGCAATGTCACAGATATGTCTTGTATGTTTAACAACTGTGACAACTTGATTACATTGAATTTAAAAAAATTTGATACAGACGCTGTCACAGATATGTATGATATGTTCAACGGCTGTTACAAGTTGAAAACTCTAATTCTTGGCAAGTTCTTTAGGACAATATCACGTAATGCTATGCTTTCTAACGCCACTGGTTGGGTAAATGTCAAAGATTCAAAAAAGAAGATAAGTGGCGACGGTATGTATGCTGTAATCCAAAACTACTGTATTGGTAGCTATAATACCTACACTCAGTTTGTAGACGACTCGCTCACCTATCCTACAAACATTAAGGTAACATACAATGAGAAAAATCATCAGGTAAGATTTGCATGGGATAAGGTAGAAGGTGCTGACAGATACGGTATCGCTGTTTATAAGTCAGGAAAGTGGAGAACCCAGACACAGGACATCACTGACACAGTTTACACCTCTCCTAAGAATCTTACTCCTGGTAAAACATATAAAGTCGCTATTGCTGCAAGAGTAAATGGTGAATGGGATACCGAAAACGCCATCAAAAATGCTGTGACTATTACCGTTAAGTGATAGTCTGAACCGTATCAGCATTTAGAACAAACCAAATACTTATACTAACATCATATACATAAGAGCTTCTCACTCCGAGGAGCTCTTTTATTTTACCCTGAAAGGAATGATTCAATGAAGTTAGTAATCGCAGAAAAGCCAAGTGTCGGTATGGCACTGGCGAAGGCGCTCGGAGTTACAGGCAATAAGCACTGCTAAGATGATTTCGACGAATTTGAAACTGTAGATGAAGACGACTGATCTTCTCGCCCTGTTTCGGGGCGGATACATATTTGGCACCTATTGATTAACTATTGTGACTATCGTAACTATGTGAGAAATGGCAATAATTGAACTTGACATGCAATTTGTTAAATGATATAATTACAATGATTAAAAAAATCAATCTTATTCAAAGAAGGAGATACAACATGAATTCAAACAAAAATACGAGCAGAATATTAAAATTTGTCCTTTCTCTCGCCATCATCGGAACTACCGCAATGCCTTCAGCACAGACAATGCCTACATTGTTTGACGACACAGCGATTTCCGTTAGTGCGGCAACGTCCTGCTGTTCCTTTGATTCTTCCACCGGAATCCTGACACTGAGCGGTACTGTATCCGAAGAGGAGGTTCGGGAATACAGATACAAGGCAACGTCAGTTGTTTGTGAAGAAGGCACTCTTTTCCCAGAAAAATGTAATGGTTTGTTTATGGAATTTAAAAATGTTACCAGCATCGATCTGAAGAATGCGAACACAACCAATGTCAAAGATATGCATGGAATGTTCTACGGCTGTACCAGTCTGAAGTCACTGGATATAAGCGGATTTGATACGAGCAATGTCACATTAATGTATACAATGTTCTTTAACTGCCCAAGCCTGACTTCGCTGGATGTAAGTAGATTTGATACAAGCAAGGTCGTAGATATGCACAAAATGTTCTGGAACTGTTCCAGCCTGACTTCACTGGATGTAAGTAGATTTGATACAAGCAATGTCAGAGATATGGAAGTAATGTTCGCCGACTGTTCCGACCTGACCTCACTGGATTTAAGCGGATTTGATACAAGCAAGGTCACAAATATGCACGAAATGTTCTACGGCTGTTCCAGCCTGAAAGAACTGAAATTAAGTAAATCTTTTGAAACGAGCAATGTCAAAGATATGTATAGAATGTTCAGTGACTGTTCCAACCTGACTTCACTAGATGTAAGTGGATTTGATACGAGCAATGTTCAAGATATGAACTCTATGTTCTACAACTGTTCCAGCCTGACTTCACTGGATGTAAGCAGATTTGATACAAGCAAGGTTTATACAATGAGTTTTATGTTCGATAAATGTTCCAAACTGGAATCTCTTGATTTAAGCAAATTTGATATAAGCCATTGTTCTTGTGCTATGCTTCAGTTGTTTCATTCATGTAATAACTTGAAAACGCTCAAGCTCGGCGAGAACTTTACAGAATTAACACCAAATGCTTTTCTTCCGAACGGCAATGGTTGGGTAAATGTCAACGATTCAAAAACGATTGTAAGCGGCGACGGTAAGTATGCTGCTATCATAAACAACGGTACTAATACCTACAAGCAGTTTACGAATGAGTCGCTCACATATCCTACAAACATTAAGGTAAAATACAATGAGAAAAACCACCAGGTAAGATTTACATGGGACGAGGTAGAAGGTGCTGACAGATACAGTATCGCTGTTTATAAGTCAGGAAAGTGGAGAATCCAGACACAGGACATCACTGACACAGTTTACGACTCACCTAAGAATCTTACCCCTGGCAGTACCTATAAAGTTGCTATTGCAGCAAGAGTTAATGGTGAATGGGATACCAAAAATGCTATCAAAAATGCTGTAACTGTCACTGTTAAGTGATATCTGAAATATAACAACATTCAGAACAACTGTATTGTTATATTCGTTTACTAACATCATATACATAAGAGCTTCTCACCCGAGGAGCTCTTTTATTTTGCCCTGAAGGGAATGATTCAATGAAGTTAGTAATCGCAGAAAAACCGAGTGTTGGCATGGCACTGGCTAAGGCGCTCGGTGTTACAGGTAATAAGCACTGCTAAGATGATTTCGACGAATATGAAACTGTAGATGAAGACGACTGATCTTCTCGCCCTGTGAAGGGCGGTTACATATTTTGCTGCTATTGATTAGCCATCGTAACTGAGTGAAGAATAGCATGGTGGATACATACTTGCGACTAACATTCAGTCATGATATAATATCTTTATAAATTATCTATGATATGAGCTCGAAGTTTGAAATAGAAGCAAACATTTTTGCGGCAAGCTTCATCATAAGTGATGAGGAAGTCATGGAAAATGTGCGATACGGCTACACAACAGAACAGGCAGCATAGTCAATGTGCGTGCCGCATGAAATGCTGCTTGTTAAACTTAACGACATGAATAACCGCGGATGTAAAATTAATATTCCTCGTTCAGATATGCTCTTATAGAAGAAAGTACTTTCAAATACAAACAATGGAAGCAATTTGTCAGACATGTCTGACAAATTGGGAAGGTATAAAATGAATGACGTCAAAACTGTAACTAACCGATTAAAAATTCTTTATCTTTATAAGATCCTTCTTGAAAAGACGGACAATAACCATTATATATCGATGCCAGAGATAATCAGTCAGCTCAGTCTTTACGGGATATCAGCTGCACGAAAAGCTCTTTATGACGATATTGAAGCTTTGAAGACTTATGGCCTTGATGTTCAGCAGCTCAAAGGAAACACTTCCGGTTACTACGTAGCAAGCCGTGAATTTGAACTTCCGGAGTTAAAACTTCTTGCTGATGCAGTTACCTCTTCACGCTTCCTGACCGAGAAGAAATCGAATGAACTGCTCAAGAAGATCGAAGGCCTTGCAAGTGTACACGAAGCAAAGCAGATTCATCGTCAGGTGTTCGTATCTAACAGAGTCAAGGCGATGAATGAACGTATCTATATTAATGTTGATACTATTCATCGTGCAATAGCTGAAGGAAAGAAAATCTCCTTCAAATATTTCGACTACGATCTTGAAAAGAAGAAAAAATACCGTGACGGACTTCGTGTCTGTTCCCCGTATGCTCTCAGCTGGACAGATGAACGCTACTATCTTATTGCACACTATGAGAAGTATACTTCAATATCAAATTTCCGTGTGGACAGAATGGAAAGTGTAAAGATTCTTGAAGAAGATATCGTACCCAAGCCTTCGGATTTCAGCATAGCTGAGTATATGAACTCATCATTCTCAATGTTCAGCGGAGAATCAAGAGATGTTAAGCTCCGTTTTGATAACAAGCTTATCAATACAGTCATCGACCGCTTCGGAAAAGATGTATCTCTTATTCCTGACGGTAACGAGCACTTTACTGTTCATGTGAAAGTAAAAGCAGAAGCACCGTTCTTCGCCTGGCTGTTCCAGTTCGGCAGCAAAGCTAAGATTGTGGAACCGGCATCACTAAAAGAAAAGTACAGAATACAGATTGAAGATGTTCTGAATACATTATAATCAGGAGAAGAATATGATAAAAGGAATACATCACGTTTCGCTTAAATGCAGCAAAGGAAGACAGTACAATGAAGTTTTAAATTTTTATTCTGAAGTTCTCGGTATGAGCTATCGTACCTGGGGAGATGAAGCAGATCCGGACGGAGTTTTATTCGATACAGGTAACGGACTTATCGAGATTTTCACAAACAAGGATGATGAAGCTGAATACGGAATTATCCGTCACTTCGCTCTTGAAACCGATGACGTTGATTCAATGATCTCAAAAGTACGTTCCGCCGGTTACGAAGTTTTCGTATCACCAAAGGATATTTCTGTCCCATTCAACGCAAGAGTTGCGTTCTGCTTTGGTCCGCTGGGCGAACAGGTGGAACTGTTTCAGGTAAAGGGATGATAATACACTATGGACAGTGCAAAAAAAATAGAAATACTCAAAGATCTTCTTAATGAGAATTCTGATCGTGAAAGTATTTATTATACTGCCCTTGAAGAAATGGGAGATCTTAAAAGCAATTATTATGATTACATGACTACAGAACCGATTAGTCTTGATAAGGAACTACTCAGAATACCTGATGCAGATTATGAATTATGTGCTGCACTGCTCACGGCAATACTCAGAGAAGACTGTAAATGTTGCGGAACATTGATCAGAAGAATTAATAACGGTCAGGTTTCCATGCTTTTGAACAAGATGATCGAACTGCTGATAAAGATGTAATTTGCTATCCGAGATATACAGTGATTTGTCCAAACATGATTATGAAATTCAATGCTTATGAATAGATTTAATTACGAGCATTGAGATTGTGACAACAGTGTTGTCACAATTCATGCCAATTATATCCTTCTGCATTTTTGCAGATTACAGATTAGATTTATCGCCCAAACGTCTTGAATTCGGGCTTTACAATATTCATTTATAATTATATAATTATATTAAATGTGAATGCTTAACTAAGATTGTGACAACAGTGTTGTCACAATTCAGAAAGGTGAACGTATTATGGATGAGTTAGTAATTGCAAATCATTTGATTCAAATAATTAACAATTCTAAACAGAAAGCTATGAAAAAGGTCAATGAGGAATTGATACATATGTACTGGGAAATTGGCGAGTATCTTTATAATGAATCACAGGATTCTTCCTATGGAGATTCCTATATTGATAACGTAGCTAAAAAAATCCAGGCTGCACTTCCTGGAATTAAAGGGTTCAACAAGCGTGGATTATACAGAATGAAGAAATTTTACGAAACTTACAGAGACGATAAAAATGTGACAACACTGTTGCCACAAATCAGCTGGTCGAATCATCTTACTATACTTTCACAGTCACGTACTGCCGAAGAACGTCTTTTTTACATGGCACTGTGTGTAAAAGAAAACTACTCTGCAAGAGAGCTGTCACGGCAGATGGAAAGTGGTTACTACGAAAGATACATGCTTTCAAAAGAAAAGATTTTACCTGAACCGATAAAAGGCTTAAAAGAAAATCCATTCCTTGACTCGTATGTAATCGAGTTTTTGAATTTGCCATCAAATTTCAAAGAATCCGATTTAAGAGACGGCCTGATACAAAATATGAAAGATTTCATACTTGAAGTTGGTAAGGATTTTACGTTTATTGGTAAAGAAGTTAGAGTTCAGGTTGGCGGGGAAGATTATAAAATAGATCTTCTTTTTTTTCATCGTGGATTACAGTGCCTTGTTGCATTTGAATTAAAAATAGGAAAATTTAAACCTGAGTACATATCTAAAATGGATTTTTACCTGGAGGCACTTGATCGCCAAAAGAAAAAGTCAAATGAAAATCCAAGTGTTGGAATGATATTATGTGCTGCAAAAGATGACGAAGTAGTTGAATATGCTATGAGCAGAACAATGTCTCCAATGATGGTTGCAGAATATCAGCTTCAGTTACCTGATAAAAATGTTCTTCAGAGAAAACTCCAGGAATTAATCAATATTCCTTTGATTGAAGAAAACGATGAAGAAGTATTATAGTCCAATCAATTTGTGTCACCACTGGTGACACAAATTATATGAGACTAAAGTGGGACTATAATGAGACTTAATTGAGACTCTTCTGGGACTGACGCGGGAGTTTCCGCGTGTTATAATGTGTATGCTGGCAGAAATACAGCCTCATACACTGATACAATTGAATATTAGAAATCGGCCTTGCTGCTTTTAAAGCGGCAGGGCTTTTTTTATGCCATTTTTTCTGCCGGCGAATATGCCGCAGCAATCGAGACTTGCAGATTTTTATCTGCAGGTCTTTTTTTGTTGCCCTGAAAAGGAGCAGAAAGATGCAGAGTCAGTACAGCGAAGCAGTCGCAAGGTATCCCTGAATATCTGATTTGAACACACAGAGTCAATTCAGAAATTTCAGGAGGATACTATAATGTCTAAAATCTATTTTGTAATGAACAACCGTGAAAACACAGGCGAAGGATACAGAGAAGTATCTGAGGAAGAATTAAGAAACTACATAGCTATAGTAAACGTCATAAATATTTTTACTAAAAAGAACATAAAGAAGCCAACTGAGTGTTAGGCTCTGCCTAAACTTCAAATGCTGAATCCACAGTAGATTCTAATGTTTTTAAATCCGGAAAAAATTTGTTGTGAGTATATTCTCTTCTTGTTATTCTCCATACCTACTCTATAGGATTAAAATCAGGAGAATATGGAGGAAGTAAGAGAAACTCTACTTTCTCGTTAACATCTGAGTATTCTTCTCGCTTCTCATCAGCAATCAATCTAATCGCTTTCTTGTGCCAAGGTGCATTGTCCATAATAATAACATACTTCTTACCTTCCTGAATCGGATTCGAAGCAAGAAATTCTCGAATAGATGAAATTGTAGTTTCATAATTAAACGTAGCGGGCTTTGTTGTAAACAATTTGCCCGTTTCAGGTATAACGAATCCGCTATAGGAGGTTTTGAAGCGCCCCGGAAATGATTTCACTTTTGGATTGCTTCCTTTTTATACCATCCGGAAGTTATTGTTGTTTGAATTTGAAAATGCACCTCGTCTTGAAACACCGGAACGCGTTCTCTGTTAACCACAATCATTCAATTATTTACGGATATGAAAAATCTTAATCAAGATATCTTAACAGCTCTTTGAGGTACAAATCCTAATTTCTCTAAAGTTGCAAGATCCTTGGAGCGAATATTTTTTAAA
>Ga0247610_10000154_pt1 | contig 114384 bp, 117 predicted proteins | sample 174DNAGHGhighgp2_FD_193483 | JGI IMG/M metagenome (GOLD analysis project Ga0247610, IMG submission 193483) | Sheep rumen microbial communities from Palmerston North, Manawatu-Wanganui, New Zealand - 1742 DNA GHGhigh gp2 | ecosystem: Host-associated > Mammals > Digestive system > Stomach >... | reverse complement strand
TAATTCATCACTTATTTCTAAGTATTTATTTTGTTCATTAACTGAATTTTCAACACTAAATGCTTGATATTGATGATGAGGTCCACGATCTAATCTTTCTTCAAATAAATTAGTATTTCTTAAATATAAAGAAAAGTAATTTATATCATAGTCTAAACTTGCTAATATATCAGATAACATTATATAGGCATCAGTAAATGAATAATCTTTATAACCAAGTCTTGCATATACTTCTTCAGTAGTAAATGTTCTATCAAATATCATATTCATTGGAACATCTTGCATTGTTTTTAAATAATCTAGTAATGCTTTATACATTTTAATACTTATTTCTTTACCAGTTGCTGTTTTATCCTTTTGACCAGATAATCTATATAGATTAGAACTAGCTACTGTATCTCTTAAATAATTAGCTAAAGTAGACTTCCCAGTTCCTTGTGGTCCTTCAATTATTATTAATTTATTGTCTTTCATTTTAAACCCTCCATCTAAAAAATAGTATATCACGAATTTGACAATTTTTTATAAAAAAACTATAATATTTACCTAAGAAAAAGGGGTTAATATGATTAAAAATAATTTAGATTTATTACAAGTAAAAAAAGATGAATATGAGCGTGTATTGAAGGAAACTAATGCTGGTATAGCTATAAATGGTATTACATGCGGTGTATTTGCTACTGCTGCAATTACCATGATGATGGAATTTGCATCTAATATATCTTCATTAGAAGATGCTTCTAAAATATTATTAGTTATTGCTAGTTTTTCTACTTCTATTTTAAGTACATTAAAAGGATATGGAACAAGAAGAAAAATAGCTGAAACTAAAGTTATTAAAAATGAAATTAATAATATAAATGAAAAAATTGAAAAAGAAAAAGTATTAGCAAGATAAAAAAGACGATAATTCGTCTTTTTTATTTGTGTTGTTCTAACATCCAATCAATCATACCTGATTCAATGGCTTTACCTGGCATGTATCCATGTCCTTGACCTTGGTAAGTTACTAATTCAGCATTTCCACCAGCTTTATTAATTCTATCAACTAATCCTGGAGTAGGTGAAGCCCAAGTATCTGCAGTTCCATAGTAAGCTCTAACTGGAATATTAACTAAATTAGTTAAATTTTCTGTGTTTCCTGCATTTGTTGCAATAAATGCAGCAGATGAGAATAATTCAGGATCTTTATTAATTAATCTTGGCATTACATATGATCCTTTTGAATATCCGCATATACTAACACGACTTCTATCTATACCATATTTATCAATTGTATCATATATAGCTGCCATCATTTTATCTACATCATAGTCAGCACCACCTGCACCTGGATATTGAAGTGACATTACATACGCATTTGGATTTGATGCTTCGATTCCATTTTGAAATGATTTACCTCCGTCACCTTGAAGATTTGCTTCTGAACCATATGCTCCAATTCCTGGAAGGAATACAATTAATGGTTTATCTTCTTCAACATTTTTTGGTACATATAAATCAAAGTATTGTCCATTTACTTCATTGTAATGAGTTCCTGGTTCAGTACCTGTAGTAGGAACTGTATTTCTATTTGATTCTGATTGTGGTGTATTTGATGGAATAGCAGTTTCTGTTGTGCCATCTGCAATTAAAGCTCCAGTTGCACCTACAGTACCACCAATCATTGGAGAAATAGCTGAGTCTATAACAGGTGTAACTGCATCATTTGTTGATGTAGTAGGTTGTGTAGTTGTTGGAACAGATGTTGTAGCACTTGGAGTAGTATTAACTCCAAATGTGCTTGTATCTTTTAATCTTAAATTATTATTTAATTCTGTTAAGGCATCTTGGAATTCTGCATGTTCTTTTACTAATTCAGCAATGATGTCTTTTAAATATGTTAATATTTCTACATATTTTAAATAAAAAGTTTCATAGTTTGTTGTTAATGAATTTAAACATTCAGTTGTTTTTTCTATATTATCTTGATTATCAATGTATTGATATATTGAATTAGTATAATTATTTTTAATAGTAGATAAAATATCTTCATAGTTATCTAAGTTTATACTCATTTGTTCAAATATTACTCCAACATTACTTTTACCACTGTAACCTGAGTCTTTAATATTTATATCTACGTCATCAACATTAGCGTCAATCGTGAAATCTTTATACGATTCACATATTGCATATTGATCATGGATTGTTTTTAAATTTGATAAAACATTTACTATTTCATTTTTATAAGAAGAATATTTATCAGCTTCACTTAATTGACCTTGTTCTATAACAGTTTGATAAATAACGTTAGTTAAATTTACTAATGTTTCAGTGTTTTTTATAAAACCACCGTTACCATCAATAATATCTAACATTTCTTGATATTTCTTTTGGATATCTCCACCAGCAACTCCATGGAATACTTCTTGACATTGATGATAACATACCATGATAGTTTCCAATTGATATTGAAGACTTTCATTTGGATCATAATCATCTCCACCTACATAAGGAGCAACTAATTTTTTTATTTCTGAAATAGCATTATCAAAATCATATGTTACTGTTGTCATATATAATCACCTATAGTAATTATAATATAAAAAAAGCAAATTATTTAAATTATTTATTATAAAATGTAAATGATATATACTTGTAATAATGAGTGTGATATATTTATTTAGAATAGGAAGTGTGATTATGAATAATGGAGAAACCAATAATAATCAAATAAATAATGTACAAGCTAATAAGAATAATTCTTTACCATATATAATTATTATAGTGGTACTAGTTTTATTAATTATTGGTGTAGGATCTGTTTTATTTTTAGATAAGGACGTTAAAAGATTATCTGAATATGCTTTTAATTATGATAATGTTCCTTATTATATAAATGATTCTGAAGTTACAATTAGTAATACAAGTGCAACAACACCAAAAAGAACAACAAATGCAACTACTAAATCAACTCAAACAACAACAGTTTATGTAAGTAATACAATGCCTACAACAACTATGAGAACAACAACTAGATCATATGGTTATACTACTTCAAGTAGTACTAAAACTACAGGTGGTTCATATACATCTAGTGTAAGTAGTAATTCGACTACAGGTTATAGTGGAATTACAACTAGAACTGCATTTACAACTACAACAAGAGTATATACAACAAGAGTTACTACAACACAAGCACCTACAATTGATTCTAAAAATGCAATTAAAAGAACTATTATGATATATATGGTAGGATCAGATCTTGAAAATAGAAATGATAATGCAGGAGGAGCTGCATCAAGAGACTTAGCTGAGATATCAAAAATATCGGATAAAGACACTGATGTATTTGTTATGTTAGGTGGAGCAGGTAAATGGGCAATTCCTGAGTTTAAAGATGGAGATATTTTATACTTCAATAATGGTAATTATTCAATAGTTCATCGTTTTGGTAATCAAAACATGGGACATCCATCAACTTTAGCTTCATTTATTAACTTTATTGATAAATCAACTGATTCAGAGTACTATGATTTAGTATTATGGAATCATGGTGGCGGTCCTATATATGGATATGGACAAGATATAGTTAACAATGATTTATTATTTGTTCCTGAAATACAAAATGCATTAAAAAATACAAACTTTAATGAAAGTAGAAAATTCGAATTTATTGGATTTGATGCTTGCTTGATGGCAACAGTTGAAACAGCAGGTGCTTTAGCTCCATATGCTAATTATTTAATAGCATCAGAAGAAACAGAATATAATTATGGTTGGACTTATGATAAAGCATTCACTAATGCATCTAAATTAGATACTATATCACTTGGTAAACAAATAATTAATTCATATGCTGATTCAAATAATGAAATAGCTAGCAAGTATAATATTAATAATATTTATACATTATCTTTAACTGATTTATCTAAAGTAAATAATTTAATAAGTGAAATAAATAATACAGTTAAGAATATTGATGTTAAAGCTAATATAGGTACTTTATCTAGAAATAGAACAAGCACAATTGAATTTAGTGAAAGTGAATATAATTTAATAGATTTATATATGTTTGCTAATTTATCTGGATATACTTCAGTTAAAACTGCATTAAAAGATGCTGTTGTGTATAGTAGTTCAAATTTAACTAATTCAAATGGTTTATCAATTTATTTACCATACTATGGAAATGAAAAAATCTTTAGTGGTCAAATGGGTATTTATAAATATTTTGATTTCATGAGTGATTATTATAAATTTGCTAATGATTTTTATAATTCTAAAAATGATAAAACATTAGTTAATTATAGTAATTCAACTGAATTAGTAAAATCTACATATGATGATAATAAAGATATATTAACAATGGAATTAACAGATGAACAAGTTAAAAACTTTAGAAAAGGTTTCTATGTAATCTTTAAAGATATGGGAAATGGTTATTATACTCCTGTTTATAGAGCTGATAATGGAGTTGTTAAAGGAAATACGCTTGGATTATACTTCAATAAAAAGATTGTTAATTTTGTTGATGATACAAATGAAATTGGATTTGGTACTGCTTTTGAAAGAAAGTTAACTAATCGTGGAACTCAATTATTAATGCCAGTTTTAATGCAAAACTGGGGTGATGATTTCCTAAGTACTTTTGTAACTGAAAATGGTTATTTAAGAGCATATGTTAAAGATAACTCAGTTGAAGTTGAAGGAATTGTTCCTCAAAACGATGATTTAGAAGATGTATCAACAAATAAAACTATGTGGCAAATTGAAGATTGGAGAACAGTTCAATTTTGGAACTTCAAATATAAAATATTAGATGCAAATGGTAAATATACAGATGATTGGGAACATAGTAATGAACAAACTGGATTTGAATTAGTTCCATATAAATATCCACATTATCAATTCTTTATGAATGATATTGAACCTACAGGTTACTATGCATTACTTAGATATGTTGATATATATGGTAATGTAGTAACATCTGATTTAATACCAATTACAAATTAAACATTATGTATAAACATAATGCTTTTTTTTAGTTTATATGTTAAACTAAAATTAGAAATGGAGAGATAATGATGGAATTAAAAGGATCACAAACTGAAAAGAATTTAATGGAAGCTTTTGCTGGTGAATCACAAGCAAGAAATAAGTATACATATTTTGCTTCTAAAGCTAAAAAAGATGGATATGAACAAATTGCTGCTATATTTGAAGAAACTGCAGGAAATGAAAAAGAGCATGCTAAAATTTGGTTTAAATATTTAAATGGTGGAGATGTTCCAACAACTACTGATAACTTAAAAGCAGCAGCTGATGGTGAAAACTATGAATGGACAGATATGTATGAAAGTTTTGCTAAAACAGCTGAAGAAGAAGGATTTACTGAAATAGCTAAAAAGTTTAGACAAGTCGGTGAAATTGAAAAACATCATGAAGAAAGATTTAGAAAATTACTTAAGAATATTGAGGATGAAGTAGTATTTAGTAAAGATGGAGATAAGATTTGGATTTGTCGTAACTGTGGACATGTTGTTGTTGGTAAGTCAGCACCTGATGTATGTCCTGTATGTAATCATCCAAAAAGTTATTTTGAAGTTAAAGCTGAAAATTATTAATTTTCAGTTTTTTTTATGATATTATATTTATCGTGATGTCTATGGATAAAAAGGTCAAGAAAAAAATAGCGACACTTGCTGTTATATCTGGATGTTTAGTTGGTGCTTATAAATATGAACATAAATATACACCTAAAATAAGTATAGAATCTAATGATGAAAATAAATTTGTAGCTAGATATTCTAATGGATATGTTTATATAGGTAGTTATGAATATCTTAAAAGTATAAATGCAAGTCCTAATGATATAAAAATATATGATGAAAGAAATTCAAGTGATCCAAATATGAGAGTATTTTCATCTAATGAAATAAAAGATAAAGATATTAGAAATGAAATACTTGAGATTATTTGTTTATATGAAAAGTATTATCCAAGTAATTGGGATAGAACAATTGAGACTTTAAGACTTGAGTGGTTTGTACATAACTTTTGTTATGATTTTAATTATAAAAGAGATCATACTACTAATGTAGATTTAGATAATGATGATCAAGAAATATATGAAAAATATAAAATATTAAATAAGATATTAAAATTATAAATATAGAATGTTAATTCTATATTTTTTTGTTATAATTTATATAGTTTTTTATAAAAAAAAGAAGTACATAAAGTACTTTCTTATTTAACTATAAATATTATAACATATTATGTATAAAAATAATAGACTTGTTTTGCTTTGTAGATAAAGTATAATGTGGTAAGTGAGGTGGTTTGTGTGAGAGAGTTTTTTAAACATATCAAGTTTGTATGGAGGTATGCATCAGGTCAAAAGTTAAGGTTATTCTTTTATTTATTTTCAGGAATATTTAATATAGGTTTTAGTGTTGTTAGTCCTTTAATAGGTGCTCAAATGGTATTAAATTTAACTAATAATAAAATAGATCAATTTTTTATGACTGGTTTAATAATATTAGGTATTAATATCGTTACTGATACAATTGTAACTATTAGAAGTATAATGTATCAAAAAATAGTTAAAAATCTATTTGTAAATATTCAATTATCTGTAGGATCTGAAATATTAAAATTAAATAATAAGACATTAGAAGAAAAAGGATCTGGTGTATTTATTCAAAGAATATCTGGTGATACTAAAAATATATCTTCAATATTTACTGATATAAATACATATTTAAATAGAATTATAACTAATTTAGGCTTTTTAGTTACTATGTTTGTAATAAGCAAAATATATTTCTTATTTGCAATGGTTGCATTTCTTATAAGAATTTTAATTGAACGCATTAGAATAAATACATATAATGAGAAGAATAAGGTATTTAAAAAACATTATGATGAATTAACAGGATTCACTGGGGAAATTGTACGTGGTGCTGAAGATATTAAAATGTTAAATGGTGAAACAAGTTTTATTACAGAGTTAAGAAATCGTTTTTCTTCATTAAATAACGAAAGTTATAATATGGAGAAAACTAATATTATATATAATCACATAAGATTTATGTGGAGTGACATAGCAATGTTTTTTAGAATATTCCTAGTTGGAATATTAATTAAAAAGAATTTGTTAACTATACCATATGGACTAGTTTTATATAATATGGGTGCTACTTATAATACATTAGCAAATAATATAACTAATCTACATGAACGTATTGTTAACTTTAATTTATCAGCATCTAGAGTATTTGATATTTTTAATAATAAAGAATTTGAAAAAGAAATATTTGGTAATAAACATATAGATAAAGTAAATGGTGATTTTGAATTTAAAGATGTTATTTTTAAATATGAGAAAACCAAAGTATTAAATAATTTGAGCTTTAAAGTAAATGCAAATGAAACTGTTGCGTTTGTTGGTAAATCAGGAGCAGGTAAAACAACCATATTTAATCTTTTATGTAAGATGTATGATAACTATAAAGGAACTATTACTATTGATGGTATAGATATAAAAGAATTAGATAGAGAATCTATAAGAGGTAATATTACAATAGTTAGTCAAAATCCGTATATATTTAATATGAGTATTAAAGATAACTTAAGATTAGTTAAACAAGATTTAACTGATAAAGAGATGAGAAATGCCTGTAAGATGGCATGCTTAGATGATTATATCATGGGATTGCCTGACAAATATAATACGATAGTAGGGGAAGGTGGAGTTACCTTGTCTGGTGGTCAAAAGCAAAGACTAGCAATTGCTCGTGCTTTTGTTCAAAAGACTGAAATTATTTTATTTGATGAAGCAACTTCAGCATTAGATAATGAAACTCAAACTCAAATCCAAAAAGCAATTGATAATCTTCAAAAAGATTATACGATTTTAATAATTGCACATAGATTATCTACAATTAAAAATGCTGATAGAATTCTATTTATAGATGATGGAAAAGTAATTGCAGAAGGTAAACATGAACAATTATTAAAGAAATGTAAAGAATATAAACATCTATATGAAAACGAAATAACTAAAATAGATAAAAAATAGGAGTTAATATGGATAATGTAGCATTAAAAGAATATATTGAAAAAAGTGAACTAAGATTATTAAGAGATGATATTAAAGTAAGAATGTCTTCTGAACTTGCTATAAAATATGATGCTGGTGAATTTGAAGGTATGTTGGAAAAATGGGTTCAAGCATATGAAAAAATTAAGTCTTTAAATATAAAATATCCAGATGATTTAACTCCTATTTTATATATTTATATTTTTCCAATGGATAATTATGTTGATTTATTAAATATTCCAAAAGTCTTTGATAATGGAAATGGTGGAGGTAAACCAGTTAAGTGTTATGATTCGGATGGATATGAAACAGCATATGGAACAACTGAAAATATGTTAGATAAAAAAAGACTTGAATGGTATTCAATCATGTCAGAAGAAAACAATATACATGAATTAGCTCATTTAGTTCATAGTAAATTTTATAATTCTAGTTCTATTATATGTGAAGGATTTGCAGAGGCTATACCTTTATATGGACTTAATTATGAAGAAAGATTTGATAAACATAGAGAAGTACTACTTAATTTAAAAGAAGAAGATATATTAACTGTTGCTCAAATGTTTGAGCAAATGAATAATAATGAATTTGGTAAAGAAACAAGTAATACTAGAGGTTCTTGTTCATTTAGATATTCTTATATTTCATCTTATTTAATTATCAGAGGATGTTTAGAACAAATAGAATCTAAATATAATTTATCTAGAAAAGAAGCTATTCAAAAATTCTTAGATACAATAAAAACAAGTAAACCTTATCATGAGTCTGTATTTTATGATATAGCTGATATAATTGATTTAGATCATGATGAAATAATATATGGTAAAACTATACAATTAAATGCATTAAAGAGTATTTCATTAATTGAAGAACAAAATAAAAAGATAACTATGTAGTTATCTTCTTTTTATTTATATGGTGCTTGATGCAGGAATTGAACCCGCAACCTACTGATTACGATTCAGTTGCTCTACCAATTGCGCTAATCAAGCGAATCTATATAAATATTATCAATTATGTTTTCTTTTGTAAATTATTATTGCAATAATTATATATGCAATAACTAGTATAAATAACATGATTGATATGTTAATAAATTTAATTCCTATTATATAAATAATATCTATTATTAATTCAATTATTAAATCTATAATATCGTAGTTCTTATATTTGGTTGATAAGTTATATCTTATAAACATATTTATATAAAATATAAATAAATATATAGGAATATAATAGTATAGATTAATATTTACTATAATATTAAATATAATAAAACATATAATAGAAACAATTGGTGTAATAGAGTTAATTAATAATAAATTATTTATCTTTATATTTTTTTCTTTTTCTAGAATTGGAATAGTTGCATCTATTGCTTGATATATAAGTACTAAGTAAGGGATTACTTCAAGTACTTGCGATTTTAGTCCTTTATATATAGCATAGAATAAAAATAAATAAAATATTATTAATATAACTGGTGTTATTACCATATATTTTATATACTTCTTCATATAATACCTCCTACTATATATATACGCAGTCGACTTTGATTTTTCCCATAAATCATTGAAAAAAATATAAAAATAATATATATTTTTTTTAGAGGTGTTAATATGAAGATAAAAATAAGTCTAATTATTATTTTTATTATATCTTTATTTAGTATTAACTCAGTAGAAGCTAAAAACAATAACTTCAACTTTAAAGAAGAAATTGTTATATCAGATAAACATGAGGGAACAACTTTTGTTGGTGGAGATAAAGTCACTATTACGGATGAAGCTTCATTTGAAGGTGTTTTATTTACTTTTGGTGATCAATTATCAATATCTGGTATAGATGAAGCTGTATTTGCATTTGGCAATAATATAAATATGAATGAAAATGAATCTAAAGATTTATTTTTATTCGGAAGTAATATTCACTTAGATAATATAAAAGTAAGTAGAGATTTATATGCTTTAGGTTATAAAGTTAATATAAATGGAGAAATAGATAAAGATTTATATATTGCATCTAGAAGTTTAAAGATTGATGGAATAATTCATGGTAATGTATATGTTGCATCTCCATCTATTGAGATATCTAAAGGTACTGTCATAACTGGTAAGTTAGTTGTACCTCAAGATTGCAAGGTTAAATCTAATGGTGAGTATACAATTGAATATTATAAGATTAAAACAAATAAAAAAACATTCGGTGATAAGTTATTAAATGTTATTATTTTATTTATTAATATATTATTTGTTGGTAGTGTTTTATTCTTTATATTTAAGAAATTAAATACAAAAATAACTGCATTAGATAATAATCCTATATCAATTATTAAAACTTTATTATTAGGTGTTGGATCAGTTATTTTAAGTTTATTTGTATTTGGTGTTTTATGTGTTCTTATGATAAGTAAAGTATGTACTTTTATTAGTATTATAGGTATTATATTATTAGTATTTATGTATTGTTCATCAGTGATTTATTCATCTTACTATTTAACTAATAAAGTATTGGGAAAAAGTATTAAAAACAAATATTTATTATTATCAATAGGTTTATTAGTTTTATATTTAATTAGATTAATTCCAATTGTTGGAACAATTATATTTTATATAGTTGGAATATTGGGAATTGGAATACAAATGAAATTATTATTAAAAAAGGAAAAGTAATATGGATACAAGAAGAATAAATAGATTAGGAATTGCATTTATTATAGTTGGATGTTTATTTATGGTTTCATCAATTTTATTTGGCTATGATGTGTTTGATGTTTATTTTCATCGTGTTGAAGTAAGTGGAACCGTAGAAAATATTGATATGAAAAAAGGCGTAACTAAAATAAGATATGATGCAAAAGGTGAAACTGTAACTAATGAATTATATTTATTAGATTCATCTTATAGGGTAGGAACAGAAGTTAAAGTTTATTATCATAAAAATAAACCTGAAGAATCATATATTAAACCTCAGTTTACCTTTACCTTATTTTATTTAATAATAGGTGTTTGCTTTATTGCTTTAGGTGTTGTTTTTGTAGTTAAAACTACACTTGTAATGAAAAGAATGTAAAAATGTGTAAAAAATTTACACATTTTCTTTTACAATTTTTTCTTATATTGTATAGTAATAGCATAGGGAGAGTGTTAAGAGATGAATAATCCTTCTATAGACAAAATTTTAGCAACAGTTGGTTCCAAATATGTTTTAGTGCATGTTGTTTCTCAAAGAAGTAAACAAATGATAGATACTAAACATTTTCAAAAGAAAGAAAAAGAATATCTTTCTAAGAAACAAATTGGAAGAGCGTTAGAAGAAGTAGAAAGTGGATTAATCAAGATTATAAGAGCTGATTAATCTTTTTTTGTAAGAATAAATTAGGAAAACACTTAAAATAATAGTAAAAACCATATGTTTTACTTGACATATAATGGGTTTTAACTTATAATCATAAGTGTTTTAAAAAGGAAAGCGATGTATCCACATCCACCTGAGCGTTAGTAGTGCTAGGTAAAAGGCCAAGAGAAGTAAAATAATTTTATTAGAATTAATTTATTTTAATTAGGTTTTTAAGTGGATACGTATGTATTCACTTTTTATTATATATGGAGGTGCTTATTTCTGGCAAATTTTAAGAATAATAAGAAAAATGATGATTTATTAATCAATGAACAAATTAGAGTTCCTGAACTAATGGTTATTGGGCCAAATGGTGAACAAATGGGAACTAAACAACTTCAAGATGCTTTAACAATAGCTCAATTTGCAGGACTTGATTTAGTTCTTATGAATGCGGGTGCTGAAAGACCTGTAGCTAAAATCATGGATTATAACAAGTTCAAATATGAAAAGAATAAAAAGACAAAAGAAGCTAAGAAAGCTCAAAGAGCAAAAAATAGAGATGTTAAAGAATATCAATTATCTGCAACTATAGATATTCATGACTTTGAAACTAAGAGAAGAAATGCTGAAGATTATTTAAGCAAAGGTCATAAGGTAAAAGTATCTATTAGATTTAAAGGTAGAGAAATGGCTCATACTGAAGTTGGTAAAGATATTATGGTTAGATTTGCTGAAAAATTAAGTGAAGTATCAACTGTTGAATCAGAACCTACATTAGAAGGTAGAAACATGACAATGATGCTTGCACCAAAAAATGAAAATTAGAAGGAGATAGTTATTATGCCAAAACAAAAAACACATCATGCAACTAAGAAAGTTTTAAAACAACATAAAAGTGGATTAATCACTTATAAAAAATCAGGTGGAAATCACCAAACTGCTAAGGATACACCTAAAGCAATTAGACAAAGAAGAAATAAAGGACAATTAGCTAGTCCAGAAGCTAGCAGATTAAAGAATGTAATCTAGGAGGTTAATGTATGACAAGAGTAAAAGCAGGAAATAATGCAAAATTAAAAAGAAAAAAGATATTAAAGAGAGCTAAAGGTTATTTCGGATCTAAACATAGATTATGGAAGACTGCTCAAGAACAAGAATTCCATTCAGGAGTTTATGCTTATAGAGATAGAAAAGCAAACAAGAGAAACTTCAGAAAATTATGGATTACAAGAATTAATGCTGCTTGTAGATTAAATGATATTTCTTACTCAAGATTTATCTCAGGTTTAACTAAAGCTGGTGTTGAAATCAACAGAAAGATGTTAGCTGAAATCGCAATCGAAAATGCTAAATTATTCACTTCATATGTTGATATCGCTAAAGATGCATTAGCAGGAAAAAATGTTAAAACTGCTGCTGCAAAAGCAAACAAAGAAGTAAAAGCTGCTGAAAAGGAAGAAACAGTTGAATCAACTGACATTTCTAAATTAACTGTAGCTGAATTAAGAGAAATGGCTGAAGCACAAAAAATTGAAGGTGCTTCATCAATGAAAAAAGCTGAATTAGTTGAAGTTTTAAGTAAATAATATAAGATGGTGTAAACCATCTTTATTTTTTGGTAAAAAACAGTTAAAATAATGTGGTTTTTATTGCTAAATACCTTGAATTATCATATACTTATAGTAGTGTATTATAGTATGGAGTAATAGCAATAAAGGCTATCTTAGGATGTGATAAAATGACTGGATTAATTGGATCAAGTAATGCGATATCAACAGGTTTTGCGTATATATTTATTAACTTGTTTGATAATATTGCATATAGTTTACTTGCAACAGCATATGCAATTTTTAGAGCGGTATCAAAATTAGATATCTTTGGTACTGAAAGTGTTAATAAACTTTTTAATGGTATTACAAATAGGGTTTATAACGTAATTTTTATCGTGGCTGTTTTTATTGTATCTTATCAAGTATTAATGTATATAGTTAATCCTGATAAAAACAAAGATAAATTGAATCAAGGAACTAGTCGTTTGATTTGGAATATAATGCTATCAGTTATATTAGTAATAATGTGTCCACTTTTATTTAGATATATGGCGATATTCCAAGAACACGTATTATCTGAAGGAACTGTTTTTTCACTTATTTCTGGAACAGGAGCAGCACCAGATACTAGTTGGCAAGGAAAAGGATTTGCTTTAGTTATGTATATGAATATGCTTCATCCTGCTGGAACTGATTATTCAACATTCTTTGATACTTCGTCTAGTGAAATTCAATTAAGAGATAATAAAAAAGACCTATGTGAAACTCAATGTGAAGCAACTGGTGTTGATTCAACTACTTGCCATAATGTGTGCCCAGATTACTGTGGTAATTTGGATACTATAATGACTAAAGAATTTTTGAAAAATGGATCTTCTATAGTTCCTGTTTTATCGCAAAATATGCAATATCTTATTGATGATGGTGCGGTTGAATATTCGTGGGTTATTTCTACTGTTGTTGGTATAGTTACGGCTTGGTTTTTTATAAGTTATGCACTTGATCTTGGAGTTCGTGCTGTTAAATTAGGATTCTTACAATTGATTGCACCAGTTCCTATATTGATGAAACCTTTTACAAAACCTGGTGGATCTTTTGATAAATGGTTTAAAGAATTAACTAAAACATATTTAGAATTATTTGTTAGATTGGCGACTATCGCTTTATCTATTGAAATAATTAAAGCAATACCTGCTTTATTTGATGCCTTACTTGAGGCTGACGATAATATAACTACTATGAGTAAACCTATTGCTTTCATTATTTTGGTGTTAGGTGTATTAAAATTTGCTAAGGAAGCACCTGATTTATTAAAGAATATATTCTCTGGTGGTGGAAACTGGTTATCTGGTTTAGATTTAAAACCTGGAGTAAAGAGAAGAGTGGAAAACAATACTTATGCAATGAAGGGATTATCTGCTGGAGCTGGTATGTTATCTGGAGCAGGAGCTGGCTTATTAAAGGGATATCAAGATTCTAAAAATAATAATGGTACTACTAAACAAAATGCTTTACATGCTGCTAGTGGATTACTAAGAGGTGCTAGAGCAGGAATGGTTTCTGGATTTAAAAATTCATCTACAACATTGAAAGGTATGGGAAATGTTGCTGATACATCTAGAGCTAGTGCCCATATAGCACAACAAAAGCATCAAGAACAAGTTGCTAATCACCAAAGTCTTATTCAACAAGCTTATTCTGATGCTAATATTGGACCAAATGCAAATATTGTTGATAAATTCAAAGCGATTACAGCTGGGCAAGGTAAACATATTGTACAAACAGCTGAAAATTTAAAAGAAGATGGCAAAAATTTATATAGAACTTATAGTGGCCAAAATGGAGTTGTTGATATTTCTAGAGTTGAAAATTTAAATTTGGCTGCTGAAAGTGCCAAAGCATTAGGATCAGAAGTTGATAACCAAATTGCAGCAACAGTAAATTCGATTAAAGAGCAAAAGAAACAATTGGATGAAGCAAAATTTAAAGGCGAAACATCATGTGGGGATTATACTTATCAAAGTTATACAGATGCTGATGGAAATCATCATGAAGGATGGTATAATTTATCTGCAAAAGATAAAGATGGCAATTATTTAGGAGTTTGTGAGGAATCTTCATGGGAATATCAAGCTGCAAAAAGAAAACGTGAAGCTGCAAAAAATGCAGATGGCTTCAAAACTCAACAAGCAGAATATGCGGCAGAACTTGGAAAACAATTTGCTAAAATGGAAGCTTATTTGAAAAAATCAAATCTTAAAACTGAAGATTGGGAACATATTGCTAAAAAAATGGGTGCCGCTATGGGACAAACATTTGATGCCAAAGATTTACAACAAGATTTTGCTAAAACTATAATGGGTAGAGTTAAAGATTCAAGTGGTAACATTGTTGATTTGGGTGCTGGATTAATGGCTATGCAACAAGCTAGCAAGACATTAGATTCAATGTCGAAAGGTACAAGTGCATTAAATCAAATTCAACAATCTAATAAAAAAGATGATAAAAAATCATAATAAAAGAATAAGAGAGAGGTAATGTGGTATGAATAATTATTTAATACCAGCCAATTCTAAAAGATCAATGTTGATCTTAGGATGGTTTAAACTAATAGATTTAATAATATTTGGAGTTGGAATTGGGCTTTCAGTTCTTCTAATGATTGTATTTGGAACTGGAACTGTTAAAGACATGTTATTTGATTTAACACCTGCGATAATTACATCTATCATGGTTTTACCTGTTCCTAATCATAGGAATATCTGGAATTTAACATTAAATATATATAATTATTTAGTTAACCAAAGAAATTATAAATGGAGAGGTTGGTGTATATTACATGGCGAAGAAGAAACAAGCGAAAAATAGTTCTGCTAAAGCAGCAGAAGATTGGTTACCATTAATTGATATTAAAGGTGGATATGCTGAAGTTAAAGGTAGTTTACTTGATGGAGGTAATCAATTAGTAACAGGAGTTAGAATTGAACCTAAGAATATCTTTATTTCTGAACAATCTGTTCAAGATAGAGCAATAATTGGTTTAAGAAATTTCTATAATACATTAGACTTTGAATTTTGGCTTATTTGCTGTGATAGACCTGTAGATATTAATATTTATAGATCTGAACTTGAAATAATGTACACTGAATGCCAAAGTGCATCACAAAGAAAGCTAATATCACAAGATATAGCTAAATGTGAAGATTTTGTTGGACCTAGAATAAACGCAGTTGATACAGAGTATTATATTTTATTTAAAGACTCTGTTAAAAGAAAGGATATTATTATTAAAAGACTTAATAATATGATATCCGGACTTGCTGCAGCAGGTATAACATCAAGACAAGTAACTGATGATGACATAAGAGTTATCTTAGATAGTTTCTTAAATGATGGGGCAAGGATTGAATTTGGGACGGTGATGAGCGATGTCTAAATTAACAATTAAAAGTGAAATAGCTCCTAAAGGCTTAAAATTTGGTGTGAAAGATTTTGAAATAAGTGGAAAAAATGCATGTATTTTAAGTGTATTAGAATATCCTAAAGCAATTGGTCCTGGATTTTTAAGTAATATTACTAATTTACCAGGAGTAAAAATTGCTATTAAACATATTCCTATTGATTTTTCTACAATGCAAAAAGCTATTAATAAAGAAATAGCTGAATTAAAAGATGAATTTCAAAAAGAACAAGACCATACATTAAAAGAAAGAATTAGATTAGATTATGAATCTATGGAATCTTTCGTTAATATGTTAGCTGCTACTTCATCTAAGATATTTGACTTTCAAATGCATATTTTAATTCTTGCTGATTCACAAGAAGAATTAGATCAAAGAAAAGTTGAAATAAGAAATTATTTAACAGCATTAAATATGAGAGCAATACCTATGATGTTTGAACAAGAAAAAGCATTAAAATCAATGCTTCCTATCTTTGAAAAACAAGATATTGAAGAAAGAGTTGGTATTCCAATTCCATCTCCTACAATTGCGGCTATGTATCCATTTGTATTTGATAGCATTAAAGATCCTGGAAAAGCTACATTACTTGGAGTTGATTTCTCAGGTGGAGTTATCTTATTTAATCAATTCTTATATCAAATAAGAAAAGAATCAAATAGAAATAATGCTAATATAATTATTTTAGGTACATCTGGATCTGGTAAATCTACAGCAGGTAAGTTATTACTTCGTGGACATATCAGAAATGGATGCCAAATAGTTTGTATAGATCCAGAAGGAGAACTTGAACCAGTTGCTAAGGCTAATGAGGGTGCGTTTATCGATTTAGGTAAAGGTGGATCTTATGGTTTAATTAACCCATTAGAAGTAGTAGTTGATTCCGATTCTGAGGAATTATCTCAAGGATTAGGTTATACTGTTTTAACTAGAACATTACAATCAGTTAAAGCATTTATGAAGTATTATAGTCCTGAAATTGAAGATGATGTTCTAGCTATGTTCTCTCAAGTTGTTCAAGAAACTTATAAGAGATTTGGTATAGATTTTGGTACTGATTTTACTACATTTAAACCTGATAATTATCCTACATTTGATGATGTATATGAAACTATTAAAGGTAAACTTATTTCAATGACTGATGTTACTCGTGAAAGAGATGTAATGGAAAGACTTGAGTTAAGAGTTAGACCATTTGTTAATGAATTAAGATATTATTTCAATGGACATACAACAATTAATCCAGATACTAACTTTATAGTATTTAATATTAAAGAATTAATGAATTCTGATACTAATATTAGAAATGCTTTATTCTTTAACGTATTAAAGTATGCATGGGGATTATGCTTAGATAAATCTAAAAATACAGTAATGTATGTTGATGAAGCTCATATATTACTATCAGGTAATAATGAATTAGGAGCTGAGTATCTTGCTCAAATGCAAAGACGTGCAAGAAAGTATAATACAGGTACTATTATTATTACTCAACAACCTACAGACTTTACTGATGAAAAGGTTATTGTTCAAGGTAAAGCTATATTCGATAATGCTTCTTATTATTTAATCATGGGATTAAAGAAACAAGCAGTTGAAGATTTAGCAAAACTAGTTGATTTAAACGAAAATGAAATTGAAAGTATTAAATTATATAATCAAGGTGAAGCATTGTTTGTATGTGGCTCTAGAAGAATGAGAATTAATGTAGTATTAACTCAAGATGAATTAGATTCATTTGGATCAGGTGGAGGAGCTTAAACCATATAAGAGGTGGTTATAATGAATAATAAAAAACAAACTAAAAAAATGTTATTGTTTAAAGTATGTGTTACTTTAGCAATAACACTTTTTTGCGTTTTTATAGCTGATGTAAAAGCAGCTGGGTTTGAATATAAAGATTTTGATTGGGATTCTTTTTATGAACAAAGAAAAGAATATTGGGATAAAACAAGATGTAATAAAACTTTAGGATGTGATTATGAAAAGTATATAAAAAGTCAAAAGAATTATTATACTAAGTTATATAAAGTATTAGCTAAATATGAAGCTAAAGGATTACATATTAACGATAATGCTATTATTGAAACTTCATTTTTCTTTACTCAACCATCTGAATTTAACAGTGATGGTGAATATCAAGATAAGTATAAAACTTTATATGACAATGCTTATAAGTATGATGGTACTGATGATTTTGATATTGAAAACTCAGAAGAATCTTTTCGAGCTGATGCAGCTTACTATGAAAAAGAAAAAGATACAATTAAAGTATTAGCTAAGAATATGATTGCTTATACTACTGAATGCTATGGTATATATGGAAGTCCATCAGTTACTATTGCACAAGATGGAAGTAAAAATTATAGTTGTAGTAGTGGTGATGTTACTGATCTTGGTTTATCTAAAGTTTGTGCTGATAAATTATCTACTAATGAATTGGGTTTTTGGGAATATTTTATTTCTAAATTAGATTCTACATTTGCTATTAGTACTATATTCTTTGGTAAACATCCTGTAGATGAATATAAAGCTCAATGTGATGCTGATGGATCATCATATCCAAGTGGATCTAGATATATTTATTTAGATGATGAACATGTTAGTTATAATAAGTATTTTGATTTCTTATATAACAATAATTTCTTTGATACAAGACAACATTTAATGCTTTATTATAAAGATATATTAAAAGATAGAGATAAAAAAGATCAAGATGTTGATTGTATTATGAGTGAAACATGTGAAAATTCACTTGAGGCGTTAGATTTATTAGAAGATTATGATGAAGAATTAAGAGAAGCAAGACTTCAAATAATTGGTGAAATTGTTACTATTCTTCATGATAATGGTCAAGATGATGTTGATTATTATAGATTAGAACATATTGAATCAAGTTATCAAGAAGTAGAAGATGAAATACAAAGAACTACTTTATATTGGCCAATTGGGTCAGATGAAATTGAAAATAAAGATGGGGTTAAATTTGCTCCAGGTGATCCTGCAAGTAAAACAGTTGTTTCTTATTTTGGAGAAAGAACTAATCCTGCAACAGGAGAAAATGAAATGCATTATGGAATTGACATAAGTGGTGTTGAAGGAGAAACTAATGTTATTTCAGTATATGGAGGAACAGTTCTTGAAGTAACAAGCGGATGCACTGTTGGTGATTATACTTGTAATGGTGGATTAGGTAATTTAGTAATTATAAGTCATGCTAATGGAGATTTTAGTTACTATGGTAGTTTATCTAATATAGAAGATTATATTGTTGAAGGTAAAACAATTGAAAGAGGAACTGTAATTGGACAAGTTGGTAAAACTGGTGCAACTAAAGATGCAATTCTTCACTTTGAATATAGAATTGGTGGAAATTCTGTTGAAAATGCAGTTAATCCATTAGACTATTTATCAGCTGAAGAACCAAGACCTGAAGGACCTACTGGTGATTATGCTGAAACTGATTTTTCAATTGCATGTACATCTTTATCAAGAGATGAATTTATAACTAAAGCAAAAGTTTATTGTGGTAAAAAGTATTGCCCTCAAATTATGAAAGATGATTTAGGTAGAACTTATGATTTATCTGTTAAATATGGAGTTAATCCAGAAGTTACTTTAATTAGAGCAAATATAGAAAGAACTAGTGAAGGATATAATTATTGGGGAATTGGTTATTATAATGGTATGAAACATGGAAAAAAATATCCTGATTATGAAACAGCTGTTGCTGATTTTGCTAAAATTGCTACCAAAAATGGACCTTTAGCTTCTCAAATGATGAGTACTTATGGTTATTTAGGTGATTATTGGTTTACAAACATTGGTGAATGGGGATTAGGTGGATGTATTTTTGCACCTTATATCTTCCCAAAAGGAATACCTGAAAGAGTTCAAAAGGCTTGTGCTCCAGATGCACCATTCTGTGCTTTACATGGTAGTCCACCAGCTTGTACAGTAACAACTCAAGATGAAAGATATGCTTATAATGTTTATTTAGTTAAAGCAATGGCTGATATGCGTTACTTAATATTTGGATTAAAAGGGGTGAGTGCATGCAGATCATAAATAAAAACGAAAGAAAAGTTTTGACCATGTGGGCAATTGTTATTGTTATAGTAAGTGCTATAGTTTTATTAATTAATATTAAATTTAATGGAGCCTCACTATTTCAAAAAATTACCAAACAAGTTGAAACTAAATATTCGTTAGTAAAAGATAGAGATAGATATTATATTGTAAAATCTTCTATTGATAGTTTTTATGGATATATAAATGATGATAATAAAAAAAATCTATTAAAAGTATTAAATGAAGGTTACATAAAAAAGAATGATATATCTAAAGATAATGTATTAGATTTCTTTAAATATGATAATAAAGTTGTTATTAAAGCTAATAAGTTTATGTGCCAAAGAAAAATAGGTGAAGGTAAATATAGTTATTACACTCAGTTTATCGAACAAGATAGAGATACTGGTGAGTTTATTAAAAATGTTTATTATGAAGTAATACTTGATAATAAAACTATAACTTATAATGTTAAACCTATATCTGAAAAGACTTTTGGAGGTGCTTGTCATGGAGAATAAAAAATTACATATAGCACTTGCAATAGTTGTTATTTTAATATTAGTTGTAGGTATATTTTCATATATACATTTTTCTAAAAATTCTGAAGATGAAGGTGGAACTTATTCACCTCAATATGAAGAATTACCTTCAACTGTGGATGTTAAAGTTGGAGAATATAGATTTATTAATGTAAGTGAACAAGATTTAATCAGCTTTTATTATAAAGATTTTATTGATGATATAAGAAATAATCCTAAAAGAGCATGGGAAAGATTAACTGATAAATGTAAAAAGGATTTATTTAAAAATAGTTATGAAGAATATGAAAAATATTTAAAAAAATATTATAGTTATTCATCAATGGATAAATATTCTGTTAAAAAATTTAAATATAAACAAAGTTCAGTAACAAGTAAAATTGAATTTGTTGATTCATTAAATATTTTGTATGAAATAGAAGAATATTCTACATGGAATTATAAAGTATCTATAATAGCAAATATATAAGACATAAAGTAAAGGAGGCGATAATATGGATGGTAGTACACCAGGAGGAGCACCAACTCCAAAACTTCCAGGAAATGGTACTTCACCAGCAGCTACACCAAGTGTTCCAGGAGCACAAGGTGGGCCAGGAGAACCTTCAGCAGCTGTTTCTAATGCTGTTGGAAATGCAGCATCATCCATAGCCTCAAAAGCTTTAGGTGATAGTGGTCCTCAACCAACTGGCGAAAATGGAGAATTACAAGCTGGAGATAAAGTTGGTAATGGAAAAGTCATGGGGGAAGATGGACAAGTTAAGAAGTCTAGAGGTAGACAATTTGTAGATAATGCTGAAACCGGAGGAAAAATAGCAGCAGCAGTTGCTACTGGAGGTGGAAGTGCAGCCGCTGGAGGCGGAGGAGCCGCAGCAGGTCAAGCAGCAGGAAAAGCAGCCGCAGAGCAAGCAGGAAAACAAGCAGCAAAATCTGCTGGAGAAAATGCTGCTAAAAATGCAGCAGGTAATACAGCTAAAGCAGCTCAAAATATGAGTAAGCAAGCTGGTAAATCATTTGATTCAAACAAAATGCAAGAAGCTTATAATAAAGCAAAAGATAGTCAAGCAGGAAAGCAAGCTAAAGAAGGCGTAATTGACCAAGCTAAGAATAAGATTGCAGATAAAGTTGATGAAGCAGCAGATAAAAATGAAGCTTTAGGAATGGCTATTGATGAATTCAATGACGTAATGAATCCTGTAACTAATGCTGTTGGTGGTCTTGAAAAAGCATTAACAGGTGATTTTGAAGGTGCTAAAGAAGACTTAAAAGAATCAAAAGAAGGATTAAAAAAATTAAGAAAAAAATTAATAATAAGACTTTTAATTGGAGTAGGAATTTTTGTTTTATTCCATGTTTTAATTTTCTTACTTATATTAGGACCAACTATTGGGTTATACATGGAAATAACTGAAGGTGTTTCAGATATGAATGGAGAAATAGACGATGTAATCGTTGATCCTGAACCTGGTTATCCAGGTCCTGAAGATCCAGACGATCCATATGATCCTGGACTACCTCCAGATACATGGGATGCTGAACATATTATTGAAGAAGTTGAAGCATTAATTAGTCCAGATATCCTAGCAAAAATGCAAGTTGATAATGAAGGATATAGAAAATCTAGAGCAATCTTATGCTCTCAAATACCTAGCTTTAAGAGTTTATCTCAACAGAGAAGAGATATGTTATTTACTGCAGCTACATTAGTTGCAATGAATTATAAATACCTAGGCTGTGTTGCTAAAGATGGATCTGGAAAATGTACTCAATGGGCTTCATGTCTATGGTATAAACAAGCCGGTGGTGGTATGGCTGCCTTAGGTGGATGTGTTGTATGTGATACATTTGTAGGCTGGGTATATAATACTAAAGCAAATACCAATATATGGATGGGTGGAGCTAGCCAAGGTTTCCAAAAACTTATAAATGAAGGTAGAACCACTGAAATATCAAAAGATCAACTTAGACCTGGGGACATTGCATGTTCAGATGGACATATAGGTATTTATGCGGGAGATGGATATTATTTCCATGCTGCAGGTACAAGAGCTGGTGTTATTAAAGGTGCATGTCCAAAATTTACTAGATTTGCAAGATTTAATACCATTTAAAAAGGGAATGTGATTATATGAAAAAGTTATTATTTATGTTAGTATTACTTTTAATACCTGGTTTTGTTGAAGCTAGTAGAATATTAAATGTAACTACTAGATTTGAAGATGAAGCAGATAAAAAAGTAATTAATGAAATATTAGTTGATACTACAGGCATAAGTGATGGTACTAGAGAATGGATAACTATAAAACAATCTGAAGATTTCAAAATAGATGCATTAGAATATACATATGATGAATTTACATTTTTTACTTATTCAGTAAGAATGGGTGCGAAAAAAACTGTTGATAACTATGGTATATATAACGTTGACCTTGATGGAGACGTATATGAAAATGATGGTGTTATCTATATGAAATTATATGTTTCAAAAAATCCTAATTCTCATGTAGTTACATCATATGTATATAAACCTGCAACTACTTCGAAATCATCATCATCAAATTATATAACAAAAACAACAAATCAAAACGATAAAACTACAAGTGGAAATAACAACAATAACAATAATAATGGAAATACTTCATCAAATATTACTGGTGAAGTATCAACTACTACAGGAGTAATTGATGTAGAAGCAGAAAAGAGAAAAGAAGAAGAAGAAAAAGCGCGTAAAGAAGAAGAAAAAAAGAAAGCAGAAAAGAAAAGGTTTGACTTTTACCTTATGGTATGGGTTATACTTGCAGTAGTTGTGTTAGTTTTTGTGCTTTTAACTATTGTAAAGGTAATAAGAGCTAACAATTTAAAGTAGAAAAAAAAGTAAAATTATAATATAATTTACATAGGGAAAGGAAGGGTTATAGATGAAGTTTAAAATTTCACCAAAAGATGCAACTATTTTTGGAATATTTTGCGTATTTTTATTATATTTTTGTTCTATAGCCTTTACTAACGTTATTTATTTAATAAATGAAGGCGAATTTTATGGTTTTAATCCTATCATGGGATTAACAAGATATCTACCAGGAACTTTAATCGTTTTCATGGGTATTGTTATAGGTATTTTCATAAGTGTTAAAGACACAATTTTTGAAAATACATCAGGATTTGGTTTAGAAATATCTGATAAAACATCTGATGGTTATTCTAGATGGTTAAAAGAAAAAGAAATGAAAAAAGCATTTCAAGTTTGTAAAGTTGGAGTTTCAGATCAAGATGCTGATGTAGCTGGAGTTGTATTTATCAACAATGGTAAAGAAATGTGGGTAGATAATGGTGAAAACCACACATTAGTTATCGGTACTACAGGATCTGGTAAAACAACTGCAGTAGTTGACCCTTTAATTTATAGTTTATGTAAACATAGAGAATCTATGGTTTGTACAGATCCTAAAGGTGAAATCTTTAAGAATCATGCTGAATTATTAAAGGCAAGAGGTTATAAAATTGTTATATTAAACTTCCGTGATCCTGCAAAAGGAAATGCATGGAATCCATTGTCATTACCTGCTAGAATGTATAAAGCTGGTAATACAGATAAAGCTATCGAGTTAATCGATGACGTTGCAAGCAATATTGTAAAAGAGAAAAATCCTCAAGATCCATTCTGGCAAAACTCTGCAGCAGACTACTTTGCAGCATGTGCATTAGGATTAATTGAAGACTGTGAAGAAGAACAAGTTAATATAAATTCTATCAGTTATATGACAACTGTAGGTGAAGAAAAATTTGGTGGTAATTCAACATATATTAAAGAATACTTTACTATGAAGGGTGAAAATTCAAGTGCTTACGTATTCGCAAGTAACACAATAAATTCACCAACTGAAACTAAAGGTGGTATACTTTCAACATTCAGACAAAAGGTACGTCTATTTGCATCTCGTGAACATTTATCAGAAATGTTAGCATACTCTGATTTTGAAGTTGGAGATATAGGTAGAGAAGCAACAGCCGTATTTATTGTAATCCATGATGAAAAGACAACATATCATGCATTAGCAACAATATTTATTAAACAAGCATATGAAACATTAATTGATGTTGCTCAAAATTCACCTGGTGGAAAGCTTCCACATAGAACTAATTTCATACTAGATGAGTTTGCGAACATGCCAGCATTAAAAGATGTTACAACAATGGTTACTGCCGCACGTTCTAGAGCAATGAGATTCGTATTTATCATTCAAAACTTTGCCCAATTAAATGACGTATACGGTAAAGAAGATGCTGAAACAATTCGTTCTAACTGTGGTAACTTAATTTATATCCTAACAACTGAGTTATCAGCTTTAGAGGAAATCTCTAAATTATGTGGTGATGTTAAAAATAAAAAAGATGAAAAGACTGAATCACATCCATTAATAACAGTATCCGACTTACAAAAATTAAAACGTAATGAAGTTATTATTATTAGACATAGATCTCATCCATTTAGAACAGTATTAAAACAAGGATTTGATATTGATTGGGGAGATAAGGAATTTGGTAAAGCTGAATATCCTGAAAGAGAAACAAGAGAAATTAAGCTATTTGATGTTAAAGAATTTGTTAAAGTAAGAAAACGTAGCAAGTTAGAAGGAAATGCACCTGACAATGGAAATCCAATGTTAGGTGGAGGTCTAGGTGGCTTCGGTGGAGGTATGATGGATAGTCCATTTGGTGGCGGATTACCATTTGGAGATTCAATGGATTTACCTGGATCATCTCCATTTGTTAGTAAACCAAAACCAACAATGCCTAACTTTGATGTTGATGATTTAGTTAAGAGAATAGATGCAAAAATTGCTGAACTTGAAGCACAAGAAAAAGCTGAAGAAGAAGCTAAAAAGAACGGAACATCTAAACCTGATGTGGGTATAGATAATATTCTTAATAAAACTAATGAACCACCTGAAACTCCTGATTTATCATTTATTGAAAAAACTGAAGAACCAAAAGAACTTCCTAAAATTGATGATAATGATGAAGAATTAAAAGGTTTAGGTGATATTGAAGACGATGTAGTATTTGGTTCACCTGTTTCAATGGTTTATAACAAGAAGGAACAACAAGAAAAGAGAGAAAGAGAAGAATTCGAAAAAGACTTAAAACAACTTGATGAAATCATCGGTCTTAATAATGAATATGTTAGACCTGAAATTAATAATTTCTCTGATATTATCTCTAGACCTGAAAAGCAAGAAGATATTGCAAGTGGTCTTGGTGGTATAGTTGATCCAACTAAATCTCAAACAATTGATACATACAATAAAACTGCCCCTGTTGATACAGAGTCTCAAATAATAAATACAAATAACTCAAGTGATATAGATTATAGTGAATTCTTTGAGGAGGAGGAATAGACACTTAAGTGTCTATTTCGTTTCTATATGGGAAGTATAATTCATTTTTTTGAAAACCTTACACCATTACTTGAAGGATTTTTAAATAGTGTTGGTATATGGGGTGGCGTAATAGCTGCAGGTTTGATGACAATTGAGTCTATTCTACCTTGTATGCCATTATGTATATTTATTTCACTTGAATTTTATTTGTTTGGGCCTCTTATAGGTTTTATTATTTCGTGGATATTTACATCTCTAGGATGTATATTATCTTTTGTCTTATTTAGACATGTAATAAAAGGTTTTATTGAAAAGAAAATGAAAAAGGATAAAAAGAAAAAGATTGATCATCTGATGAACAAATTAGGTGATATTAAATTAACAAATTTTGTGGTGTTGGTTGCGATGCCTTTTACTCCAGCATTTGTTGTTAATATAGCAGCTGGTTTATCAACAATGTCTTTAAAGAAATTTGCTATAGGTATTTTTGTTGGAAAGATATTTATGGTTTATTTCTGGGGATATGTTGGAACAAATTTAGTTGAGAGTATTGCTCATCCAATTAATTTGATAAAAATAATAGTAATGCTATTTGCAGCATTCATGTTAAGTAAATTAATTAATAAGTGTTTTGATGTTAAGTAGGTGATTTTATGTTAGATTATATTATAATTGGATTGTTAATTATAATAATTATTTTAGCTATTATATTATTATTAAAAAGATCTAATAATACTGAAACAGTTAGAGAGTTAGGTAATTTTAAAAATGATATTACTAAAGAAATATCTGATTTTAAATATGAATTTTCTAAAGGTTTATTAGATGATTTTGATAAAATAAATGATAAATTAGATAAAAAACTTACTGATATAAATGATAGAGTAAATGAAAGATTAAATGAATCTTTTGAAAAAACTAATAGAACATTCAATAATGTTTTAGAAAGACTTACTAAAATAGATGAAGCACAAAAGAATATAGATAATTTATCTAAAGATATTGTTAGTTTACAATCTGTATTAACTGATAAAAAGACACGTGGTACTTTTGGTGAAGTTAATCTAAATTATATTCTAACTAGTATTTTTGGAGAAAAAAAGGTTGTTTATGATATTCAAAAACATATGCCAAATGGCTCAATTGCTGATGCGATTATATTTGCACCTGAACCATTAGGAAATATATGTATTGATTCAAAGTTTCCATTAGAAAACTATGAAAGAATGAGTAACCGTGAACTTCCTAAAAATGAAAGAGAGATTGCCTTAAAGTTATTTGAAGGTGATGTTAAAAAACATATTGATGCTATTGCTGATAAATATATAATTGATGGTGTTACAGCAAACGAAGCAATCATGTTTTTACCAGCAGAAGCTGTTTTTGCTGAATTAAATGCATATCATCCTAAACTTCTTGAATATGCATACTCAAGAAGAGTATGGATATGTGGGCCAACGACATTAATGTCTACATTATCAACTATAAGTATGATACTTAAGAATATTGAAAGAGATAAATATACTAAAGTTATTCATGAAGAATTAAATAAATTAGGTATTGAATTTAAGAGATATAAAGATAGATGGGATAAACTTGCTAAAGATATTGAAAATGTATCTTCAGACGTTAAAGACATCTATACTACAAGTGATAAAATTCAAAAGAGATTTACATCAATTTCTTCAGCTGATATAGAAGCTTTAGATTATAAAGAAAATAAATAATTGTTTTAAATATATTTTAATAATATAATATATATGAAAGGACTAATATTATGGGAATAATTGGTAATGGAATTAAATTAGCTGTAACAGCACCAATAGGTTTTATTGCTGATAAAATACTAACAGATTCTGCGATAAAGGAAATTAGTAGATATCAAGGTGAAACCATGACTGTTATTGATGCTAATGAACAAGATACATTAAAGCAAGGAACTAAAATTCAAACTTTTATGATTTTTGAAGGACCAAATGGTATTAAGAAATCAGTAAAAGTTGAAGTTAGAAGATTTTTTGGATTTGAAAATGATTTAGAAAATCCTGGTAGCTTTGTTTGTAAAGATTATATTTTTAAAGGTAAAGTTAAAGCAAAACAAGTAGATGGTACTTGGAAAAACTCCGATATATATATGTATTATCCTGAAGTAATAGATATGGAAACAGGAAATTTAATAGGACCAATAGTAAACGAAGATGGTACTGTTGAACAAGGAAAAGAATATCAATATATTGAAAATGGAGTAATGTACACATCATATTATCCATTATGTGAAGTTACTTCTGGTATCCCTGATTTTGATATTGATGTTAGCAATCCTAATAAGTCCGGATATTCTTATGGTGGCAACCTAATTGTTGAAATGGAAAGAGATCATCAAGGAAGATTAAAGATGATGGCTGATGATCCTGCTACATTAAGAGCTTTTACTACTTTTTGGGATCAAATGAGAAATGATACATTAAAAAATGATGAATGGTGGAGCAGAGAATTCATAGGAGTAGCTAGTGAAACTCAAAGATACATATTAAGTAGAACAAATACTGTAACTCCTGAGGAGTTAAATAGACTTCTAGCTCAATCAAGAACACAAAGTGAATCAACTAAGTCTGAAAAAGCTAAACTTGGTAATGGTATTGATTTAGAATTTATGAAAAAATACAATTATGCTACATATGACCGTATATTCCATGGTAATATTGCAGCGCATGATTCGTGGATTGATAATGTTCCAGGAATTGGAAATCCAGCACCACGTGGTGGTATGGGAATGGGATATGGACCAATGCCAGGTGGAGGACCAAGAAGACGTTAAAAAGATAGTAAACTCTATCTTTTTTTTCATGTGACAAATGAATATTAACTATATAAATATAGATTGATTTATGTTATAATTTATATTAGTAGGGTGATGTTCATGGAATTTATAGAATTAGAACATGTATTTAAAGTTTATAAAAATGGTGTAACTGCTTTAGCAGATGTATCATTGAAGATATCTAGAGGAGAATTCGTCTTTGTTATAGGTGAATCAGGTTCTGGTAAATCTACACTTACAAAACTTTTATATCGTGAGGAAAAACCTAATCGTGGAAAAGTTTTTGTTGGTGGTATTGAAGTATCTAAAATGCCTAATGGTAGAGTATATAAACTTAGAAGAAAAATTGGAGTTGTTTTCCAAGATTTTAAATTATTGCCTAAGTTAACTGTATACGAAAATGTTGCTTATCCTCTTGAAAGTTATGGTATGTCTAGAAAAGAAGTAAGAGAAAAAGTATTACTTGCCTTAGAAAGAGTTGGATTAAAGAGTAAAATTAGAAGTTATCCAAATCAATTATCTGGTGGAGAACAACAAAGAGTTTGTATTGCTAGAGCTATAGTTAATGAACCAAAGATTTTAATATGTGATGAACCTACTGGGGACTTAGATCCTAAATTAAGTAGAGAAGTCATGGATGTTATTGAATCTATTCAAAAAGATATGGGTTCAACTGTAATCATGGCTACTCATGATAAAGATATTGTTAATAGAATGAAGAAGAGAGTAGTTTGCATCCATCAAGGTGTACTAGTTTCTGATAAAGAGAAAGGAAGTTATATCGAAGATGAGGCTATTTAGAATCTTAGGTAAAAGTGTTAAAGATGCATTTAAAAGTGTATTTAGAAACTTTTCTTTATCTATTGCTTCTATTTCTTGTATAACAATTACATTAGTAATTGTAGCAATTGCTATATTAGGTACATTTAATATAAATACAATTACAAAAAATATAGAAGGTGTATTAGAAATAGTTACATTTGTTGATCCTAAAGCAACAAATGAAGAAATAAATACAGTAAGAGCATCTATTGAAGCATTAGATAATGTAGATGTAAAAAGATTAAAATATAATTCAAAGGAAGATTTAAAAAATCAAATGTCTGATCAAGATCCTGAAATGAAAAAGGTACTTGATAACTTAGATGAAAATCCTCTTTCATCATCATTTGTAATTACTGTTAAGGATCCAAATAAAATAAGTGAAACAGCTGAAAAGATTAAAGCAATTGATAAAATAACTGAAGTTAAATATGGTGAAAGTTTAGTTAATAAGTTATTACATACATTTAAGATAATTAGAAATGCATGTTTAATAGCGGTAGGTGCCTTAATTTTAGTAAGTGCATTCTTAATTGGTAATACAATTAAAATAACAATTTTCTCAAGAAGACAAGAAATTGGAATCATGAGACTTGTTGGTACAAGTAATATAGTTATTAAACTTCCTTATTTAGTTGAAGGTTTTATAATTGGTGTAGTTGGATCAATTATTCCAATTTTACTTACTATATATGGATATGATGTTTTATATAACTATGTAGGTGGTACTTTATTTACAAACCTTATAGTTTTAGTTAAACCTGGAGTTATAGTTTATCAAGCATCACTTGTTCTACTTATCTTTGGTGGACTTGTTGGTATGTTTGGTTCCATAAGTGCTGTAAGGAGGTATTTAAAAGTATGATGAAGAAATTAACTTTTACAATTTTTATTTTATTAATTGTTATATTTCCATTTCATACTGTAAATGCATCTAAAGCAAGAACTTTAGGTGAATTAAAAGCTGAATTACAAGCCTTAAAGAATAAATATCAACAATCTCAAAACAATAAAGCTAATACTCAAAATCAAATAAATGTTGATAAGAATTCAATTGGTAACAAACAAAATGAAATAACAACAAATCAAAAGAAAGTATCAGACGCAATGGCTGAATCTGAAAGATTATCAATTGAAATTGATGAAGGTAAAACTAAGATAAAAGAATTACTTGAAAATTATCAAGTATCTAAAGGTAACAATGTTTATCTAGAATATATATTTGATGCTACATCTTATGAAGATTTAGTATATAGATATGCTTTAGTTGAACAAGTTATGAATTATCAAAGAGAAGAAATTGATAAATGGAATAATAAAATTGATCAAAATACTCAATTAAAAAAGGATTTAGAGGCTAGAGAAATCGAATTAAATAATCAAATAGCTAATCTTGAAACTGAAATTGGTAAATTAGGAGATAAGTTATCTGAATATGTTGATGAAATGATGGATATTAAAGATGAAATATCTTCTACACAAGAATTAATTGATTATTATAAGAACTTAGGTTGTAAAGATAATCAAGACTTAAATGAATGTGTTAGTTTATTAGGTGATACTAAATTTATTAAACCGCTTGTTAAAGGTGTAATTACTTCTTACTTTGGTTATAGAGTTCATCCAATTTCAAAAAAATGGAAATTACATACTGGTACTGATATTGGTGGAAATCCTGAAGGTACTTCAGTTTATTCTATAGCTAATGGTAAAGTTGGAAAGATAATAAGAAGAGCATCTTGTGGTGGTAACCAAGTTTATGTATATCACAATATAAATGGTAAACAATATACTTCATGCTACATGCATTTAAAAACAATTAATGTTAATTTAGGTGATAAAGTTTCATCAACAACTGTAGTTGGAACTGTAGGTGGAAGAACAACAACATATGACTCATGTTCAACAGGAGCACACTTACACTTAGGTTTAGGTACAGGTTGGTATGGAACAAGTTATACAGCTTATAGTAGTTGGATTTCACATTTAATTGATGCAAAAGAGAAGATAGGTCTTCCAAGTAAGGGAACTTATTGGTATTCTAGATATTAGGAGGGTTAAAATATGAAAAATAGACTTATAGGTGGTGCCGTAATTGCGGCAATCATGATTCCTATTTTATTTATAGGTGGATATGTATTTGATGTTGCAATGTTAATATTATCTGCTATTGCATATATGGAATTATTAGAATTAGACAAAAAAGATAAAACTCCAAATATCATGAAAGTAGTAGGATTTGTTGGAATTACTGTATTAGCATTTGCAAGAATTACTTTTGGGGTATTCACTTATAATTTAAGTTTTAGTTTATTATCTATTTTATTATTAGTTATGTTAATACCTTCTATATTTTTAAGTACAAAAGGATATGGAGCTAAAGATGCATTTAACTTATCTATAAAAGTTATATTCTTAGGAATTGCTTTTAATGAAATGATAATGTTATTCACTGAAAATAGAATGTTATTTATATATGTATTATTGGTTTCAATGATGACTGATATATTTGCTTTATTTGGAGGTAAATTAATTGGTAAACATAAATTTACTAAGATTAGTCCAAATAAGACAATTGAAGGATGTATAAGTGGCTTAGTATTTGCAACTATAGTAGGAACATTCTTCTATGCAACATTCTTTAATTATTCTAATATTGCTTTAATAATTGGAATAACAATGTTCTTAAGTGTTATAGGACAAATTGGTGATTTATTCTTTAGTTTAATAAAAAGAGAATATGATATTAAAGATTTCTCAAATTTAATACCAGGTCATGGTGGAATTTTAGATAGACTTGATAATTTAATTTTTACAGTGATGATTTTTTCGTTCATCATAAAGATTTTATAGGAGGACAATATGACTGAGACAAAAAAGAAAAAGGTAACTAAAAAAACAACAAATAAAACTCCTGATGTTAAAGTAACTAAAAAGAGAAATACAGTTAGTAAAACATCAACTTCAAAGGAAATATCTGCTAGACTTGATGCATTAGAAGTAATTGATAATGATGAAGTCATGACTGATGTATTTAAAACAGAAACAATAAATATAATCAAAGAAGAAGCAGAAAAGATTGATAAAAAAGAACAAAATGAAGAAACACATTCAAATAAAAAGAATGCCATTATATTAGCAATCATGGTATTTATAATATTATTGATTTTAATATTCTTTCCACATACAGTTTTATGGAATATTATAGTTTTATTATTAATGTTAGGATTACTAATATTTGTTCATGAATTTGGACATTTCATCATGGGTAAGAAGTTTGGGGTACATATTTATGAATTTGCTATAGGTATGGGGCCAAAAGTATGTAGTTTTAGAAGAAAAAATGATGAAACTATTTATTCGGTTCATGCTTTACCATTAGGTGGATATAATTCTATGGCTGGTGAAGATGGAATTGATGGTGAAATGAAATTACCAAAAAATAAATATCTTTGCAATAAACCTTGGTGGCAACAATTAATTGTTCTTGTCATGGGTGTAGTAATGAACTTTATTACTGCAATTATACTTTTAATTATTTTAGGAATGATGACAGGTGCAAGTGATTTATCTACAACTGTTGGTTCAGTTGTTAAAGATAGTCCAGCTCAATTAATTGGTATTACTTCTGGTGATAAGATTGTTGAATTCAATGGACATAAAGTATCTAATTGGGATCAAATGTCTGTTTATTCAGAATATAAAACAAAAGATAAAGTTAGAACATATACAATTAAACATCAAGATGGAACTGAACAAACATATCAAATTACTCCAGCTAAGTTTGCAGTCTTTGGAGATAAGACAGTTAGAATAAAAGATGATTATACTGTTGATGATATTGCTAGAGATTACAATGTTGATATAAAAGATATTACTGAAACTGAATTAGTTGGTATAAATCAAAGTGAAGAAAAATCTTACAAGTTTATTGATGTAGTTAAATATGCAATTAAGAAGTTTATAATTTTATTTAATACAATTTGGATGATTCTTGGTGCTTTATTTACAGGTAAAATTGGTTTAACTGCTTTATCTGGACCAGTTGGAATGTATTCAGTTGTAGGAAAAGCAGCATCTTATGGAATTGCTAATTTAGTTTATTTAACTGCTTATCTTTCAATTAACTTAGGTGTTGTTAATATCTTCCCATTCCCAGCGTTTGATGGTGGAAGAGTTGTATTTGTACTTATTGAAGCAATTACAAAGAAGAAGATTAATCCTAAAGTTGAAGAAATTGTAAATACTATTGGATTTGCTCTATTAATGTTATTAATGTTAATCGTGACAGGTCATGATATATTTAGATTATTTAAGTAAGCTTATGCTTACTTTTTTATTGTAAATAATTATTAATTATTCTATAATTTAATTAAGAGAACGCATTAATTGAACTAAATGCTTCTCCGTTTATGGGAGTGCATCTAATTTATTAGATGCTTTTTTGATGCTATACTCAACCTACAAATCCCCTGAAGATATTTCTATATTACATTTTTATTAATATTAATATCATGATAATTAATAGGCTCATGATAACCTTCTTGTAGAAAGCTATATCCATATAATCACCTCTCCATCTATATCACGATAATATAGACGGAGTAGCATCCATTAATGCGTTCGAGAATAAGATTAACATATAAAAAAAGCTAAAGTCAAAAGACAAAATATGGATATTTGTATCGATTTTCCGCATGTTTTTAGATTTTTGATGTCAATATTAAGAGGTTTTTGAAAATCTGATAAATAGATTCTAATATTTTGTATTTTTGAAAAAAAATACAACTTTTTTTATTAAATAAAAGTTGAAATAAACATGCCTTTTTGATATAATTATTTCGCTGATGTGGACTTTATAATATTTATTAGAAAAGAGAATTTTTATGAGTAAAATAAAGATATTTAGTTTAGGTGGACTAAATGAAAATGGTAAAAACACCTATGTTGTTGAAATAGACGACAAGATTTTTGTGCTTGATGCTGGATTAAAATATGCAACTGATAATATGTATGGAATAGATTATATTATTCCTAACTATGATTATCTTGTTAAAAATAAGAATAGAATAGTTGGTGTATTTTTAACTCATGCTCATCAAGAAAACATGGGAGCAATTGAGGATTTAATTAATACAATTCCTGATATAAAGATATATGCTACTAAATATACAAAAGAGTTTTGTGTATTAGATGGAGTAGATCCTAAATATATAACTGAAATAAAGCCACATAAGAAGATTATGTTTGGAAATGTATCAATCTTCCCAATTAATGTATCTCATTCAGTTCCTGATGCAGTAATGTATGTTATAAATACTAAAGATGGTGCTATTTGTTATACAGGAGATTTTATTATTGATCCATCACTTCAAGGTACATTTGGTATGGATTTAGGTAAAGTAGCTTATATAGGTAAACAAGGTGTTCTATGTTTACTTTCTGAAAGTGCATTCTCAGAACATCCTGGACATACAAGTCCTAGTCATAGATTAACTGATTGGTTTAAAGATTCAATTAATCATACAGAAGGTAGATTAATTATTTCTACATTACCTGTACATTTACATGCAATTCAAGAATTATTTGATGCAGCTACTAATATGCATAAAAAAATAATTGTCATGGGTAAGAGATTACAAAACATTGTTAGTTTTGCAATTAAAGAAGGTTATTTAAATGTTAATCCAAGTATGTTGGGTGATTTATCTGATATTAATTCAGATCATGCTATTTTACTTGTATGTGATGATAGAGAAAGACCTTATTTAACAGTTCAAAAGATTGTATCCGGAAATGATAAATTTATTCATTATAGAGAAAATGATACATATTTATTTGCAGAACCTGCATATGATGAAAATGAAAAGATTTTAGTTCATATTCAAGACGTAATTGCTAGACAAGGATGTAAGAGTATTACATTACCTAAAGATAAAACTATTCTTTATCATGCATCTAAAGAAGATTTAATGATTATGTTAAACTTAATGAATCCTAAGTATTATATGCCAGTTAAAGGTGAATATAGACTTATGGTTAACAATGCAGATATTGCAAGTGAATTAGGTATGCCTAAAGAAAACATCTTACTAAAACAAAATGGAGATATCGTTGAATTTGTTGATGGTAAGTTAGTTGATAAATTTGAACATATAGATGTAGATTCTAAATTAATTGATGGTAAATCAAGTGATGACGTTGGAGATTTAGTTATCAAAGATAGAGAAGTACTTGGTGAATCAGGAATCATGTTAATATCTGCCACATTAGATAAAGAATCTAAAAATATAATTGTTGGACCTGAAGTTACAACTAAAGGATTTATCTATGTTAAAGATTCTGCTGAAATGATAGATGAAATTAAGAAAATCTCAGTTGAAATAATTGAGAGAAATACAACTCCTAAGTTTGTTGATTACAATGAAATACGTAATCAAATTAGAGAAGAGTTATCTAAATACTTCTATCAAGAAACAGAAGCTAAGCCAATGATTATCGCGGTTATTCAAGAGGTTTAATATGGGATATAAAGTTAAAATGAATAATCAAGAAGTAGAAAATCAAATCATGAATAACTTTGAATCTTTAGGGTTTGAAATAGTATTACCTAAAGATGACGAAGAAGAAAAAAAAGAAACTACTGAAAAAAATGAAGAAAAGAAAGAAAATGAATAACAAACATATTATATGTTTGTTATTTCTATGTTTGACAAATTATGTGTTTTTGTTATATAATTTCAATACCTTAAAAGGAATGGGATAAAAATGGGAAGAAATGCATGTTTAAACGTATTTTTTGTTAAATGTGATATTTCTTTAATGTGGTAAAAAACGGTATTAACCGTTTTTTATGTTTTTATGGGGGAGGAGTAAAAGATGGAGAAAGATTTATTTGTATTAATAAATGGTTACAAAACTTCTGATAAAATACTTATCTTAAAAGCTTTTAAACTTGCTAATGATTTGCATAGATATAGCAAGCCTAGAAAGAGTGGGGAACCATATATTATCCATCCAATCGCAGTAGCGACAATTTTAGCTGAAGTACATGCAGATGCAGATACAATCGCTGCTGGTCTTTTACATGATACCATTGAAGACTGTCCAGGAGTTACAAAAGAATTAATTGAAAAAGAAATTAACCCAACTGTTGCTAAAATAGTTCAAGGTGTAACTAATATAAATAAAAAACAAAATTCTGAATTTGATAGAGATATTATTGAAACATTAGATACTAAGAGATTAATTGTTGGTATTACTCAAGATGTTAGAATCTTAATTGTTAAACTTGCTGATAGACTTCACAATATGAGAACCATGACATTCCAAACTGCTGATAAACAAATATCTAAATCAGAAGAAACTTTAAACTTATATGTTCCTCTTGCAGGATATATAGGTGAACATAAATATAAAGCTGAAATGGAAGATTATGCATTTCAATATTCTATGAGAAAAGAATATATTGAAACTGAAAATAGAAGATTTAAATGGACTAATAAAATTGGTGTAGAAATAAATGATGTTAAAGCAAAAATAATTGAATTATTATTGAATGAAAATATAAGATTTACTATAAATGCTGAAGAAAAGAATTTATTTTCTTTATATAAAAAAATATTAAAGTATTCGGATGAAAGAAAAATACATGATATTATTCAAATAAAAATTATATGTTCTAATCAAAAAGAATGTTATAAAGCTAGAAAGATTATAGAAGATAAGTATGAATTCTTACCAGACAAAGCGAAAGATTATATAAAATATCCTAAGACCAATTTATATAGGGCATTACATACAAGTATAATTGGTCCTGATGGGCATTCATTTCAATGTCAATTTATAACTGATGATATGAAAGTTGTAAATGACTATGGTATTACAGCTTATTATTATTTTGCTAAGAAGAAATTTAAATCTGGTGCTGATGTTATGCAAGATGAAGTTAAGAATATGCAATTTTATAAAGTATTAACTAAGCTAATTGAAACACCCATAAGACCAGAGGAATTTTCTTCAATTTTAAAACAAGAAATCTTATCTGAAAGAATATATGTTAAAACACCTAAAGGAGCAACAATTGAATTACCTAAAGGATCAACTCCTGTAGATTTTGCTTACAGAGTTAATTCAGACTTTGGTAATCATATTCAAGCTGCAAAAGTAAATGATATATTTGTTCCTTTAAGTTATGAATTAAAATCAGATGATAAAATTGAGATAGTTGTAGATATGAAGCAACCACCTAAATTAGATAATAAAAGCGTGGTTAGAACTTTCTATGCTCAAAATGAATTAGAAGAAACTAATTCATCTGAAGAAAGAATTATTTTAAGAAAACAATAAATAATATGAAGGGGGGATTTATATGTTTTTATATCGTGCTTTAAATGAATTAGATATAAAATTAGATCCAATTAAACATGGTATATATAATAAAAAAATAATAAAAATGTATATAGATGCCCGAAGAGATTATTTAAATAGATATCCAAATGAATATGGGGATATGGGCAAATGTTTAAATGATACAGATTTATTATTGGGAGATGTATATGATTATTTAAATGAATTTAGAGATGAAATAAATGATGATTTAATACTTAAATTTGAAGAAGAAATAAATAATCCTTTATCTCATTCTAAAAAATTCATTAAAGATTTAAATATATATGCACATATTTTAAAAGGATCCAAATATGACTACGAATGGATTTCAACTTCAAAGAATTTCAAATCAATATTAAAGTATTATTGGGAACAATCAACTCCAAGTGTTGCAGTTATTGAAAGTGATTTAAAGATTGATTTAGAATCTTTATTAATTCTTGATTTAAGTTCTGATGAATCAATTGAAAAGTATCATAGTTTATTAAGTGAAGATGATTATTTAAATTTAAAGAGTACAGCTTTTTATTTTACTAAAGTAGATGACCAAGTCATATTCTTTAATTACATACCTCAAGATAAAATAGTAACTGTATTAGATCAATTTGAATATGATTTATTATATAATGGTATGTATGATGAAAAAGTGATGTATGACATCATTAGAAAAAGTCATTTTAATAAAGCAATTTTAAATATAAAAACAAACATTTATAATGAATTAAGAAATTCAAATAAAGATAAAATCTTGGAGTTGTTTACAAAAATGTATATTAAGAATATATCTCTAAAAGAGTTAAGCAAAGAATATGAATTAGATTATCTTAAGGAAATAAAGAAAATAATATTATCTTCTGTTAAAAAAGAAAATAATGTAGGTATAAAATTAGAAAAGACTAAAGATTGGGTTATATTACCTGAAGATAAAAAAACATCATATGGAAGATAAAAGACATATCAATTGATATGTCTTATTTCTTTTTTACTATATCTAATATATGTCTTCCTGCACCTAATAATTCAGGTCTTTCACAGTTTCTTATATGATAATTAAAATAATTCTTAAATGTGGTTTCATCCATTTGATTTATTTCTCTTTTTAAATACTCAGTAGGACCATCTTGATTAATTATTTTAATTCTTTTTAGTTCAGCTTTATCATTTAACATATTAATATCTTCTAATCTAACATATGAATATAGATCATCTTCATTAGATATTATATGGAAATCATAATCAACATTATTATTTTCTATTGATTGATTTAAGAAGCCTTCTTTAATTCCATGAGTAATAAGTGCATATTCATTCATGCAATAAGATATAAATATTAATCCATCTTTTTTTAGTATTCTTTTTACTTCTTTTAAACATTGGATCTTTTCTTCTGTTGTTATTAAATGATACATAGGTCCAAAGAGAAGGGCAATATCAAATGATTCGTCTTGTAACATATGCATATCTAATGCATTAGTACATATGCAATTTATCTTATTAGATTTGCTTTCAATTACTTTTAAGTTGTGTTTAACTAATTCAACAGCCGTGACATCATATCCAGCTTCACTTAATGGTATTGAGTAAGCTCCACATCCAGCACCTATGTCTACAATCTTAGCATTTTCATATGCCTTTAAATATTCTTTGATGTATTCCATTGCTGTTAAAAATTCTACTTTACCATGTTTAGTAGTTAATCTCTTATCTTCATTAAATTTATTATAATAATTCTTTAAAGCTTCTTCGTTCATATAAATCACGCCTTTATAATAACAAATTATTAATATAAATACAATTTATATTAAATTATTGAAAAATATTTCTATTAAGTATATATTTTTATTAAGAGACAAGGAGTATTTATATGACAACAAGAAAGAAGATACTTATTTTAAGTATAATAGTTATTATTATAGTTGTTGGTTTAACATTTATATTAAAAAATAATAAAAAGAATATTTTATTCAAATCAAATGAAAAAAACTCAAATGTTAATCAAATATTTATATATGATGATTTAAATGTATACGATGATTATAAATCAAAGAAAAAGATTGGATCTATTGAATCAGATTCTTGGTTTGATATTATTGATTCAAAAATATATGAAACAGATATTTGGTATAAAATCAAATCTAATAATAAATATGGTTATATAAAAGGTGTAGATAATTATTTAAAACATGTAGATGAATATATAACTATAGTTGAAAATGAAAAGGTTATAAATATTTTTTATGATATAACTGATGATATCTCTTTATTTGAGGAAAACTTTCAAAAATTAGATTATAAAATTCAAAAATATAATATTTATTTTAAAGAAAGTTATAAATTATATTATATGTTGAAGAAAGATAGAAATTTAACTTCAACTCCTGTGGTTACTGCAAATAATATGGTATATGACAATTATGTTCCTATGTATGATGAATTAATTGTTACAAATTTAAAAGATGATTCTTCAAATGTATTAACTGATTTATCATATGAACCTGATAACAAAACATGTATAAAAGATAAAAATACATATTTAAATGTTAAAGATTTTGATAAAACTAAAAAAGAATATGATGATGAAATAAAAGAAATAAAAGATGGAATAACTAAGTCTGAAAAGTTAATTGAAGAAACTGGTGGATTCTTATCTGAAGAAATGTTTAAAAAGATCGCGGACATGACAACTGACTCTGATTCACTTGAGACTTTAAAACAAAGATATGTACTTATTGATACATATAAAAGATATAAAGAACTATTAAAAGAAAAGGAAAGAGCATTAAATAATATAATTAATTATCAAGATGGAAAAGAAGAAGTAAGTTTATATGTATTTAAATGTAATTAATAATTTGACATTAATAATACTCTAATCTATAATAACACACATTAAAGAAGGGGTATTTCATGATTAATTATATATATGATTCGTTTAATTCATGGTATATTTTAATGTTAAAATTTAGCAATAAAAATGTTAATGTAACAGCTTATCTTGATATTAAAGTAAGATTATTAATTAATAAATATATTTTGACAATAAAAAAATGTGAAGATATATTAAATGAAAAAGATGAAATACAAAGATTGCATTCAATCATGTTTGCTGATTCACTTATCATGGTTGGTGATATTATATATGATGTTTATATAAAATCATTAAAATCAAAAGATAAAACATTAAGAAATAAAAGTGTAGAATTAATAAAAAAAGAAATAGATAGAATAAATAGTTTTATGAAAATTATTTATTGTAATTATAATACTTTAACACAAGAGGAATTAAAAATGATAATTAAAGAATATAAATAGAATTTAAATAATTCTATTTTTTTTGTATAATTATTAAAAGGATGATTTATATGGATAAAAAGAAAGTATTAATAGTTATATTTTCAATTATTATAATAGTAGGAATAGTTATTTTAATTGTGTTTAAAAAAGATAAAAATGGTAATGATATTAAATATGATTTAGAAGGTACTTATGTATTTAATAGAGTTGAAAGAAATGGAAATGTTGTTAATCCATCCGAAGTATTTGGAACTGGTTTTAAATATGGTGGAACTCTAGTTTTAAATGAAGATAAAACTTACACTGAATATATTGGTGTAACTGGTGAAGATGATTTATATACAGGTACATACTCAATTAATGGTGAGAAATTAACTTTAACAAACAAAGTAGGAACTGAACAAGTTGGTTTAGTTAATAAAGATACAATTAGTATTGAAGATAAAATATATAAAGAAGACTATACATTAGTATTTAAAAAAGAAAAAGATAAAAATGATATTATTAAAGAAACATTAACTAATTATTTTAAAGGTAACTATGGTAATGATATTAAAGAAATAAAATATTTAGATGTACAAATTATAAGTGAAGAAGATAATAACATATCTTTCGAAGTTAAATATAATTTTATTGTTAATAAAGGAGTTGATCCTAAAAAATATGCTATATCTAATGGAGAAATTGACGGATTAATTATTAAAAATAAAAAATCAAAAGGTGTTATTAAAAAAGATGTTTCAGGAAATTATATTATAGCTTCATTAGGAAAATGATAATTTTCTTTTTTTATTGAAAATAAAAACCAACTAAAATATAATATTAGAAGAGAGGGTGGTAATGCATATGGATATTAAATTAACTCCAGCAGATTCATATACAGTTTTTAATAATAGCATTATCACTGAATTTGATAAAAAAGTACTTATAAGTTTATATGAACCTATAATTGGACCAATTGCAGTTAGCTTATATTTTAGTTTTTGCAGGGATTTAGATGCTTTAGAGTTAACTTCAAATGATTATTCACATCATCATTTAAGTGTGATTTTAAAAAGTGATTTGAAAACTATAGAGTCAGCAAGAAAAGCACTTGAGGCAATTGGTTTATTAAAAACATATTTAAAAAAAGGTGAAAACTTAAATGAATATTTATATGAATTATATTCACCTTTAAGTCCATCAGAGTTTTTAAATCATCCTGTTTTATCGGTTTTACTTCTTAATAATGTTGGTACAGATGAATATAATCATTTAATATCTATTTATAAGAAACCAACTATTAGAAAAGATGATTTTGAAGAAATAACTTCAACTATGAATAAAGCATTTAAAGTAGAAGGTTTGGATTATATTAATTCGGAAGATATAAGGGATACTAATAAATCTAATGTTAATATTGAAGAAATATTAGATTTTGATTTAATATGTAATTCTATTCCTAATTTAAATGAAAAAGTATTAAATAAAAAAACAAGAGAATTATTAAATCAATTAGCTTATGTATATAAAATTGATAATTTTAAAATGATGGAGTTAATTAGGTTAACATTAGATGAAAATGGTAGTATAGATAAAGATAAAATAAGAATGAATGTTAGACGTAGTTATGAATTTGACCACAATGGAAGATTACCAACTATTGTTTATAGAACTCAACCAGATCATTTGAAAACACCAACTGGTGATATGTCTAATAAGGCAAAAATGGTATATGTATTTGAAAACACTATGCCATATGATTTCTTAAAGAGTAAAAATCATGGTGCTAAACCAACAAGTAGGGAACTTCAATTACTTGAAAAATTAGCAGTTGATTATTCTTTACCACCAGGTGTTATAAATGTATTGATTGATTACTCACTTAAAGTAAATGGTAATTTATCTAAAAACTATATTGAAACAATAGCAGCTGATTGGCAAAAGAAGAAAATAGTTACTGTTCCACAAGCAATGGATGCATGTATTAAAAAACATACTAAAGTGGTTAAACAAATACATGAAGTAAAACCAAAGAAGGAAGTTGAAACTCCAATTTGGATGAATCAAGAGCAAAATGCTGAAGTGATGACAGAAGAAGAAATTAGAGAGATGGAAGCTTTGTTTTCCGAAACTAAAAGAAGTTAGAAGGTTGATAACATGAAAATAAGTGAAGTTAATACAGAATTAAAATCCTCAAACTTAAATAATGAATTAATGGTATCGTTAAATGAAGCTAAAAAAGATCCTGATTTTGTAGCTTTATTAAACAGAGAAAAAATAATTGATGAAGTTGCAATGAAATATACTTCTAAATTAGAAGATACGGTAAAACAATTAAGAAATTGTAAGAATTGTAAAGGTATAGATAATTGTACTAATAGAGTTAGAGGATGTGTGTTATATCCAAATTTAAATGGCAATAATTTATTATTTGATGATAAAGCTTGTAAATATTTACAAGATGAATTAAAGTTTTCTAATTATAAAATAACTATCTTTAATGAACCATATAATATAAGAACTGCTTCTTTTGATAATATAGATAAAACAGATAAAAAAAGAGTAGCACTTATTAAATGGATATTAGAGTATTATAAAGATTATAAAAATGGTAATAAGAGAAAAGGATTATATTTACATGGGTCTTTTGGTTCAGGTAAATCTTATTTAATTAGTGCGTTACTTAATGAATTAGGTGCAATAGGTGCAAAGGTAGTTATTGCTTATTATCCTGAAGTTATTAGAGATTTAACTAGTTTCCCAAGAGATTTTGAAGAAAAAATGAATACTTTAAAATATTCAGATGTAGTATTACTTGATGATATTGGTGCTGAAAATGTAACATCATGGTCAAGAGATGAAATACTTGCACCAATTCTTCAAACTCGAATGGATGCAAATTTACCAACATTTTTTACTTCAAATTTAAATATAGATGAATTAACTAATCATTTATCTGAAACTAAAGATAAAGTTGATAAGTTAAAAGGTGGAAGATTAATTGAAAGAATTAAGCAATTAACAGAAGATATGGAATTAATAAGTGAAAATAAACGTAAGTAAATCACTTATTTGCTTGAAAAGTAAATGTTCATAACTTATAATTTATATAGAGTGGGTGACCTAAATGAAAAAATTAAAATATATATTAGTGTTTATATTATTGATTTGTTTTATTAGTAATGTAAATGCTGCAACTGTTTCAAGTAATATTGATTATTCGTCTTGTATTAAATTTGCTGATGGATATAAATCAATTTCTAGAGCAGAAGGTGCATATGATTATAAGTATTGTATGAGAGCAGTATGTAATTCATCTGGATGGAATGTATCTAACATGACATCTTTAAGTGGATATGTATGTGCAAATGGTAATAAAAATCCTTATACATCAATGACTAATGATGGATGTGCATCTTATAAAGGATCTTGTTCAAATACAGGAACTGCTTTATATTGTACGAGAATAAAAAGAGTTGATTGTACTAAGAAATCAGATGGAAGTGCATATACAGAACCTACACAAGCAACACAAAAGCCAACTGAAAGACCAACACAAACACAAACTCAAACACAAAAACCAACACAAACACAAACTCAGACTCAAACGCAAACGAAAAAAACAACTGAAAATACAACAAAAATAATAATTAGTAAAACTTCAAAACAATCATCATCTAAGACAACTAAAACTAGATCTACAGCTTCTAGTTCAGCAACAACTGAAACAACAACTGAAAGTACTACAACTACAGCATCAAGTAATGCTAATATTAAAACAATTAAAATTAATGATGGCAAAAAAGATATTAACTTAAAATATAGACCAGATAAAGATACTTATAACGTTCAAGTAGCTTATGGTGAAAAAAATGTTAAAGTAATCGTTGAAACTGAAGATAAGAATGCTAACGTTGAAATAACTGGTAATACTGATATGACTGAAGAACCAGGAGAAGTTATCAAGATTGTTGTTACCGCACCAGCTGGTGATGCATCAAAAGTTGTTACTTTGAATGTTGTTAGATATCAAAGAAAATCAGATAATTGTAATTTAAATAAGTTAACTATTGAAAAATATTCTTTAGATTTTACTAAGAGAACTTATGAATATAAATTAAAAATTGCAAGAGAAGATAAAGAATTAGAGATTAAACCTGAATTAGATGAACCAGAAAAACAAACTTATGAAATAATTGGAAATAGCAAATTAAAAAATAAGAGTAAAGTAACAATTAAAGTAACAGCAGAAGATGAAACAGTATGTAATTATGTTATTACAATAAAAAAATCATCTAGAGTTATAGTATATGTTTTAATTATACTTGGACTTGTAGGTATTTTAGCAATAGTTGTTTATTTCTTAATGAGATTCTTAAGAAAAGGACATGGATTATATAAATATGAATAGAGATGTAAATCATCTCTTTTTTTATTTATAAGAAAATATAATTATATTATAATTAACATAATAGAGGTGATAATATGAGAGAGGCTTATGGTGGAGCTTGGATATATGGAATAATGATTACTTTTACTATGATATTTGTTGCTTATGTTGCTATAAGTATTAATTACTCTAAAGTATTTACTGCTAAAAGTCATATTATAAATATAATAGAACAATATCAAGGATTAAATAGTAAATCACTTTCTAAGATAGATAGACAATTAGAAATTGATTCATATAAAGGAAATGGGCCTTGTGCAACAAAGAAAACCATTAAGAGTTCAGTTATTTCCAATAATGAAGCTTATGGTACTGGTGATTTTGTTGGTGTAACAGGTGGATCAGGAACTTTTAATGGTGCAGGTAAATATCAATACTGTGTATATAAATCACATGCAATTAAATCAGGTGCTGGTAGTGGAGTCGAAGATTATTATTATATGGTTGTTACATTTTTAAAGTTTAACTTTCCTGTTCTAGGAGATATTTATAACCTTAGAATCAGCGGTGAAACACATGCGATTAATTATCCAAATGATGAATCTGTTTTTTGGCCATATTAATGGTGTAAAATATGTAAAGAATTAGTATATATTTATTGAAGATAAAAATTAATTATATTATAATTTATATAAGATAAGGAGAGATGTAAAAGATGAAAGACGCGACTGGTGAATTAAGTATGACTGCAATCGCTGTAGTAGCAATCGCTGCTGTAGCAGGTATTTTTACTTTATTCGTATATCCAAGAATTAGATCAACATTAATTGGAAGTACTAAATGTCAAGGAGCAATTTGTGATTGTGGACCTGATAATAATGCTGATAAATGTAAGTGTGAATATTACGATGACAATGGCAATCTTGTTGGTAACCTTGAATGTCCAAATCCAAATAAACAAAACGGAAACGCTAATGTTAATAAATAAGGATTAACTATGAGAGAGTCGATTGGAGCTACATGGATAATGGGAATCGTTATCTTCTTCATCGTCTTGTTTATTAGTTTTCTAGCATTTTCTATTAATTATTCTAGAGGCTTTAGAGTTAAAGATGGAATAGTTGAAAGAATAGAAAAATATAATGGACCTAATGTAGATGCATATACAGATATCCAATCATTTTTGAATGAGGTTACATATAATTCTAGAGGTTCATGTTCGAATATTTATAATGAAGAAACTTACATTGGGGTATCAGGTACTGGTGATAGTTTAGATAACATTGACCGTAATCCTGAACCTAATGGTAAATATTATTACTGTATTGGTAAGGTTCAAGCAAATACATCAACTTTTGTAATGGATTCAGCTTATTACAGGGTTGTTGTATTTTTTAATTTGAGTCTACCTATTATAGGAGAAAAGATGAATTTCCATGCAACTGGTGAAACTACAAATATGTATTTCCCAAATGAATGTGGATTCTTCAGTTCGGATATGTGCGATTAGAATGTTAGAAAGGGGTATATAAGATGAATGTTGTTACAGCTAATCAAATGAAAGATGTAATAGATAAGTTAGATATCGATATTATTAAGAGGATTGATGGCCAATATGAATTAAATGAATTACTTGGTAAATTTGTTAATCTATATTTTAATAAAATGATTATTGATGTAACATCAATAGTTAATTATAAGGATTTCAATACTATTGCTGAGTTAGCAAAAAATATTGATCCATCTAGATTAATTTTACTTCTTAATAATGAACCAGAAGTAAATAGTCCTTTATATACTAATAATTTGATTCAAAATAAAATATATAATTTTACTCATAATTATGAAGGAATTAAATATTTATATGATAATCCTAATACATATGAAAATGTTAAACATTTGGTGTTAACACCAGAACAAGTGAATCAATTAAATAATCCAACACCTGCAGTTGTAGCTGCTCCTGTTGCTGTTGCAACTGAAGTTGCTAATGCTAATGATCCAACTGTATATGTACCTCAAGCATCTAATGAGATGTCTAATGTACGCGCAAGTGGAAGACGTATAATTGTTGGATTACAAAATTTAACTAATCATGCTGGTTCAACAAGTTTAGCAAATATGATGGTAAGACAATTAATATCTCATGGAATACCATCAATTGGTATTGAAATGTTTAGACAAGATTTCTTATATTATCATTCTTCATATTTGTTTTCTTGTATGAATAAATATGATGTTGAATCATTGTTGAAGAAAAATGAAGATAAATTAGGTGTTATTGTTGATTTAAATGATTTTGGTGAGGCTGACCAAATATGTGATGTTGTTATATATTTAGTTGAACCTTCATACGTAATGTTAACAAAACTATTAAAGAAAAATAAGAATGCTTTTGCTGAAATGAAAGATAAAGTAATTATTTTAAATAAGAGTTTTGTAAATGAACAAGAAATGGATGATTTTGAATTTGAATCTAAATGTAAAGTATATATGGATTTACCATGTTTAAATGATAGAAATGAAAATATAAGTGAAATAAATGAATTGTTGATTAAATTGGGGTTCTTTATCAGTAATGATGGTGAATAGTTTACACATTATTGTTGACAATAAATAGGCTTGTGTTATAATTGAATTATGAAAAAGGAAAGAGGTTTTATTTATGTTATTAGCTAATATAGAAATATCAGGATTCTGTTCTAAAACTGCTGCTATTTTACAATTCGTAGGATATGTTGTTACAGTTATTAAAATTGCAATTCCATTATTAATTATTATTTTAGGAATTATTGACTTTGGTAAAGCAGTTGTTGCTGCAAAAGATGATAAGATGAAAGACAGTGCTAAATCTTTAGTTAGAAGATTAATCGCTGGTGTAGTTATTTTCTTCATACCAAGTATTGTTATGTGGTTATTTGAATCTTTAACTGAATATAATTCAGAAAATAAAGATGCATTCAATAACTGTCGTACATGTATTTTACATCCATTTGATTGTAAAGTATCAGATAAGTAAAAAAAATAATGAAAGAAGACTTGGTCTTCTTTTTTATTTACATATAATAATTATTATTTATTATGTTAATTAACTTACATGATATAATAAACATGTAAGTTTTTATTTGAGAAGGTGACTTATGAAGAAAAATAATTTTGTTGAAGGAACTTTAATAGCGACTTTAAATATTGTTTTAGTTAAAATACTAGGAATGTTATATGTAATTCCTTTTTATAATATAGTTGGATCGCAAGGTGGAGCTTTATATAGCTATGCTTATAATATCTATATGATATTTTTAAGTATTTCATCTGCAGGTCTTCCTAATGCTATTGCTAAGATTATATCTGAATATAATACTTTAGGCTATCATGATGCTAAAAATAGGGCTTATAAGATAGGAAGAAATATAATTGCTTTTATTAGTATAATTGCGTTCTTAGTATTGTTTATATTTGCTGATGAAATAGCTAAATTAATACTTGGTAGTCTTGAAGGTGGAAATACTTTTGAAGACGTTGCCTTTGTTATTAGATGCGTTGCTCCAGCTGTATTGATTATTCCTTTCTTAAGTATATTAAAAGGATATTTCCAAGGACATAAATATGTTAGTCCATCAAGTATTTCTCAAGTAATTGAACAAGTTGTTAGAATATTTGTTATATTATGTGGTTCATATTTAGTATTAAAAGTCTTTAATGGTACTTTAAAAGTCGCGGTAGGTTTATCTGTTGCAGGTGCGTTCTTTGGTGGACTAGCGGCTTATATATTCTTGAGAATCAAACTACATAAGAATAAGAAACTATTTGATTTAAAAGATGAAGCTAAAGAGAAAATTGATAATAAAACAATTATAAAGAAGATATTTGCATATTCAATTCCGTTTGTTGTTATAAGTGTTGCATGTCATATATATAATACAACAGATCAAATATTAGTATTACACACATTAGATAAACTACATTTCAGCCCTGAAGATGTTGAACATATTGCATCTGCAATTTCTACATGGTCATCTAAAATATGTATGATTATAAATGCTATGTCTATGGGAATGACTGTTAGTTTAATTCCTTCAATAGTTGCAGCACATACTGAGAAAGATGATGCGAAGGTAAGTAAGCTGGTTAATCAATCAATCACGATGGTTGCATTTATAAGTTTACCTTTGGCTACTGGTTTATGTGTTTTAGCTAAACCAGTTTGGTATGTATTCTATGGAGCAAGTAAATATGGTCCAATTGTATTAGCTATTCAAGTATTCTCAGCATTAATTGGAAATATATTTGTTATTTCATCAAGTATATGCCAAGGATTGAGTAAGTATAAGACAGTTTATATTACAAACTTCTTAGGATTTATTTTAAATGCTTTATTAGATGTACCAATGATATATTTATGTAATGCAATTGGATGGTCTCCTGTAATAGGAAGTTCTATTGCAAGTATGATTGGTTATACAGTTGCTATAATAATTACATGTATATCATTAAATAGATATCAAAAGATTAACTTTGGATTTACTATAAAAAATATATTCAAGATGATTATTCCAGCAGCAGTAATGGCAGTAGTATTAATAATCTTTAATAAGATACTTCCATTTGCTGAGATGAAATCAACATTAGAATCAATTTTGTTGATTGTATGTGATGTTGCTGTAGGTGCACCTATATTTATTGGTATTTCATGGTTTATGAACTTATTTACTGATATCATGGGTAAACCTATGGTTAATAGATTATTAAAGAAAATGACATTTGGAAAATTACAAATAAAATAAGGTGGGTTTATGAGATTGAGAAAAGTAAAGGGTGCGATGGATAAAGTTAATGAATCAACTTATACTATCGTTGATCCTGAACAATATAAAAATAATTTTAATAGTGTATTTGGAAATGATAATGAAATACATTTAGAAATTGGTACAGGAAAAGGGGACTTCTTAATTGGGATGGCTCAAGCTTTTCCTGATATCAATTTTATTGGTATAGAAAAATATGAATCAGTTCTAGTAAGAATGGTAGAAAAATTAAATGAATTAGAATTAAAAAATATAAAAGTTATTAGATATGATGCAATGGATATAGAAAATCTATTTAATCATGAAATAACTACTTTATATCTAAATTTTTCTGATCCATGGCCTAAAGTTAGACATGCTAAGAGAAGACTAACAAGTGAAGTTTTTTTAGCTAAATATGATCATATATTTAAAGGTATACCTCATATTATTCAAAAGACTGATAATATTGGTTTATATGCTTATTCTATATGCTCATTATCAAAATATGGATATACAATAAATGAAGCATCTTTAGACCTTCATTCTGAAGATAAATTTAATGTTGAAACTGAATATGAACATAAATTTTCTTCTAAAGGAGTTAAAATTAATTTCTTAGATGCTACAAAAGAATAAATATTCATTTTTATATTTTAAAATGTTAATATGTTTGATATAATTATAATGGCAAAAATAAGTAGGTGAATTATGAAAAAGTATATAATGTTATTGCTTATTTTATTTATGATGACTGGATGTGCAGTTGTTAATAATTTATCTATTGATCAAATTGTTAATAGAACAGTAAAAAGTAAATACAAGATGTTTAATCAAGTTAGCGGTGGATTCAAATATTATTTGCCTAAAGGCTTGATGGCAATTAAACAAGATGAAAATAATCAAATTATAAAAAGTAGTAAATATGATTATTATTTATATGTTGATTTAGTAAGTTATTACAATCATATAAATTTATCATATGAAGAATCATCAGGAATTTATTATAGTAAACTAATAAATGGAGATAAGTTAGGAATAATAAATATTACTGATTTAGGAAAAGATGTATATTATATTAATCTTAAATATAATTATGCAACTATCCAAGTAAAAGTAAAAAAGAAAGATATTAATGAAGGGGTTGCTAACTCTTTGATAATTGCATCTTCAGTAATCTACAATGATGAAATTATAGCAAATCTAATGAAAAATGATGAAATATCAAGTGCAGAGGAAGTAATTAATATTTTCGATACAAATACAGGAGAAACAAATCAATTAGAGTATCAAGATGATATTGAAGAAGATGATACTTATGATCCTGATATGATTGTTAGAAAGGAAAATTAATATGGCAATATTTGATAAGTTAAAACATATATTATTTGACGAAGATGTAGTTGAAGTTGAAGATGGTGAAAATGAATTACCAGAAAGAGAACCTAAAGTAGTTAAACCAAAACCAGGCGATGGGATTATAGATCATCATGCTGTTGAGGAAGATACAATCGCTGAAATCAAATTACCAAAAGATGAAGATGAAGAACCAGTTGTTGAAGAAAAGCCAACACCTGTGATGTCTAGAAGTCAATTATATGATTATGGTAATGATTTTGATGATGAAGTAATTGAAGAGGAAATACCTGCTATTGAAGAACATCCTAGAAGAGTAGTTGAAGAACATAGGGAAGAGAGACCTATTGAACCTAGAAGAGAAGTTATTCGTGAGACTAGAAGAGATGAAGAATTCGAAAGAATTGCTAGAGAAGAAAGAGAAACACAAGAAGTTAAACATAATGAACCTAGAGATTATAAAAAATTAATTTCTTCTAATGAAACTCCAGGTAAGAAACCATTTAAAGTTACACCAGTTATTTCTCCTGTATATGGTATTTTAGATAAAAACTATAAACCAGAAGAAGTAATAATTAAAACTCCAGAACCAACTAATAACGGACCTAGAGAATTTGGACCTGTATCTTATAATGGAGATCCACTTCCAGAACCAATTAAATATGAAAGAGAACATTCTAAAAAAGATATAGTATCTTTAAATAAAGATATAGATAATTTAAAAAATGAAGAAGTTCCAAGATTAAAAGAAGAAAAAGAAGATATTGAACTTCCTAAAAAAGTTGAATCTAAAGTAGTGGTAACTGAAGCTCCTTCTGTAGAAGATGAATTTGAACCTACAAGTGAATATAATAAAATTGTAGAAGATGATTCAGTATTCTCTGAGTTTGATGCACCATCTGAGTTTGATGCGCCAGAAGAAGTAATTGCAGAACCGGTTATAGAAGAAAATGTTGAAGATGTAGTTGATGAAGAAAAAGAACCAACAGTTGATATAAGTGAATTAATTAAATCAACTGATGAATTTGTAAGTGATACTACTGAAGAACCTGAAGAAATGGAATATACTTCTGAATTTGAAAACCCAATTAAAACTAGAGACGAAGAGATAGATGAAGATAATGATTTAGATGAAACTATCGAGACAGATTTATTTAACTTAATTGATTCTATGTATAAAGATGATGAAAAGGAAAGTGAATAAAAATGGCTGTAGTTGATGATTTAAATAAAATACTTCCACTTATTATTTATGTTTTATTAATAGTTTTAATCGTTGTATTAATATCATTCTTTATAAAAGCTAATAAGACAATTGATAAAGCAAATGCTGTAATAGACGATGCTGAAAAGAAATTGCATTCATTTGATGGTATATTTGGAATTGTAACTGCTGTTGATAGTAGAATATCAACTTCAGTTGGAAAAATAATTGGATTCTTTGATGGATTAGTTGATAAGATGTTTAACAAAATGAAAAAGAAGACAATTGAAGATGAAGAATTAGATGAATTATTAAAGGAGGAAAAGTAATATGAGAAGATCAGGATTAGGAACTTTATTATTAGGTATAGGAATTGGTTTAGGAATTGGATATTTAACAAGTCCTAAAAGTGGAGCAGAAAATCGTGAAGATTTAAAAAATGCTTGCCAAGATGGAATTGAAAAACTTAAAAATATTGATTTAAATGCTGAAAAAGATAAATTAGTTGCTTCTTTTAATAAATTAAAAGATGAATTAAAAGATATGGATTCAGAAAAAGCTTTAGCAATTGCAAAGAAAAAAGGCAAAGAAATTCAAGTTAAAGCAAATGAATTAATAGAAGCTGCTAAAGAAAAGAGTCAACCAGTTGTTGAAAAAGCAGCAAAAACAGTTAAATCAAATTTAAAAGATTTATTACAAAATATGGCTGATAAAATTGAAGATTAATATCTTCTTTTTTTTTGATTTTTATTGTATAATAAATATTAGAATAGGAAGGTTGGTGATTATATGAAATGCTCTAATTGTGGTACTGATATATTATCAGGTAATACTTGTCCTAAATGCGGAGCACTTAATATTCCATTTAATGCACCAACTACACCTGGAACTGCTGCACCTGTAACTCAAGCAACTCCTCAAGTTGCACCTCAACCACAACCTGTTCAAACACCACAAGTAGTGCCAGTTCAAACGGTAGCTCAACCTCAAGTTACTCAATCACAAATTGTTCCGCAAAATGCAACTGAACAAGTAGGAACTTTAGGTATAGATGAAACAGGAACAGATGAACAAGTTAATATTACAGCAAACATGGCAGCACCTACATTAACTGTTAATGACGAAAATTTAACTGCGAATGTAGAAAACATTTCTGCAAGTGATGATGCAATATATGATCCTAATGATACTTCAGTTGTTTCGACACCTGAAAATGCTAAACCTGAATCGAATGTAGTTACTTTTGATATTCCACCAGTAAATAAGGTAAATCAAAATCAATCTGCACCAACAACCGGTATTCAAGAAGTAGCAACTGGAAATACAGTTGGAGACGCGTCTGCTCATGCTTTAACACCTGTAAAACCAAAGAAAGGTTTTACTTTAAAGATAAACTTAAGTAGTAAATCAAATTTAGTTTACTTTGGTGTAATAATACTTGCTTTAATTGCTGGTGTCATAATAGGAAAGACATTCTTTTCTAAAACAATACAATCAAATAACTATGGAAATATAAATCAAACTAAGATACAAACTGTTGCTGATGGAAAAAATGGAGAAACATTAGTAAATGGTTATAAATATAAAATTCCTAATATATATGCTTATGATAAGAATAAAAATGGATTATTTATATATGATGCAGATGCAACATATCGTGCATATTTAAAAATGTATGATGGTTCATATGATGAATTTGCTAAAGCTATTGAATCAATTAAAGCAACACTTCAAGATGGTGGAGTAAAAGTAGCTGACAGTAAGGAATTAAAAGTTGGAGAGAAAAATTATCTACTTATTGAAATAACTACTGAACTTCAAAATAGATTAATTGCCTTTACTAATGCTGTTGACAACAAATTAGTATATATTGAAATAATTGCAAGTGATAATAATTATAATTATGATCCACTTGAAGGAATAAATGATATCTTGGTTAATGCTGAACCTGTAGAAAAAGTGAATAGTTTAGAAAAACTTGATATTTATGATAATTTTGATTTAATTAAGAAAACAAGTGATTCATATAAAGAAATAAATAACGTTAATTAATTGACATTAGAAGTTAATTTGTTATAATAAACTTAATTGATGGAGATATGGAGTTACGCCCATGGAGTCAAATCGTATTACTGCGTTAAGGTTAATTAAGGTGATTAAAATCATAAAGTAGGATGGTACCACGAGTAACTTCGTTCCTATACTTTATGATTTTTTTGTTTATAGAAAGAAGGATAAGATATGGCAAAGATGACATGCTATGAAGATTTAATGTACAGAGGTCTTATTAAAGACATGACTAACAATGAAGATTTTGAAAAGAAACTTAATGAAGGAGGAATGACATTCTACTGGGGAACTGATCCAACTGCTGATTCACTTCACATTGGACATTACTCATCACTTTTAACAGCTAAAAGACTTATGAAGTACGGACATCATCCAATTCTTTTAGTAGGTGGAGCTACAGGTTTAATTGGAGATCCTAGACCAACTGCTGAAAGAGAAATTATTGATAAGAAAGTTGTTGAAAACAACATCGAAGGTATTAAGAAACAAGTATTATCTTTATTTGACAATAATGTTGAAGTTGTTAATAACTATGATTGGTTAAAAGATTTCTCATTTTTAGATTTCTTAAGAGATGTAGGTAAATATGTAAATGTTAATTATATGCTTAATAAAGATATAATTAATAGAAGATTAGAAACAGGTATTACATATGCAGAATTCTCATATACTTTATTACAAGGATATGACTTTGTACACCTTTATAAAGAAAAAAATTGTATCATGCAAGCTGCGGGTTCAGATCAATGGGGAAATATAACTACAGGTGTTGAACTTATAGGTAAGATGTTAGGAAAAGAAGCATATGCATTTACAATGCCTCTTATTTTAGATTCAACTGGACATAAATTTGGTAAATCAGAAGGAAATGCCTTATGGTTAGATATCAATAAGACACCAGCATATGATATTTATCAATATATGATTAATTCATCTGATGATAAAGTAGAAGAATATTTAAAAGTATTTACTTTCTTAGATAAAGATGAAATTGATGAATTAATGAAAAAACATATGGAAAAACCTGAAGATAGATTAGCTCAAAAGACTTTAGCTTATGAATTTGTTAAAGACTTACATGGTGAAGAAGAAGCTAAAGCAGCAAAAGCTAAATCAGAAGCTTTATTTGGTGGATCTACAGAAGATTTAGAAGCTACACCAATTACACCTGAATCAAGAAATATCTTAGATATCATGATTGCAACTGATTTAATACCATCTAAATCAGAAGGTAGAAGATTAGTTGAACAAGGTGGAGTTACAGTTGATGATGAAAAGGTAACTGATCCTAAAGCTGAAATAAATAAAGATGAGTTTGTAATACGTAAAGGTAAAAAGAAAGTACTTAAAGTAGTTATAAAATAAGAAGGAGAGAGGTATATGAAAATTTATAGTACTGAAACAATTTATGGAGAAACTATTAAAGAAAGTTTAGGACTAGTTAAAGGTGAAATAGTCCAATCAAAACACATTGGTAGAGATTTCATGGCTGGTCTTAAGACAATCGTTGGTGGTGAAATTGCCGGCTACACTGAAATGATAAGAGAAGCTAGACAAATCGCTACTGAAAGAATGATTGAAGAAGCAAAAAAACTTGGAGCTGATGCAATTGTTGGAGTTAAATTTGGATCTTCTGCTGTTATGGAAGGTGCTGCTGAAATAATTGCATATGGAACTGCAGTAAAATTTAAATAAAAAATATATTCAGGGTGGTTTAAATGGATTATAAAGATTTTTTAGAAGCATATGAAAAAATGTCTGTTGATGTTCATTACTTTGATGAAAGATTTTATAAAATAAAATCTAAAGGTAAAATGTTTCAAACTGATGGAAATGGTTTACTTGTATTTATTAAAGAATTAGAATTAACAAGAAACAAAATTAAACATTATATGCATTTGTTAAAACAAGATACATATAAATTAAAAGAAGACGATTTTGATACATGGCTATTATTACTTCAAAATTTTTCTATTCTTTGGCATGATATCAATGTATTTGAAAATGATGTTATAAGTATATATGAAGAATTAAAGATTAGAGTAATACCTGATAGAAGAGTGGATTTCTTTGAAGAAAATACATCTATACTTCCTTTTGTACTTGAAAGTGTTAATCCTGTAGATGAAATTAAAGTTGATGGCATAGATGGATTAAAAATACATGATGAAAACTTAGGAAGTATTAAAGTATATTTAAATAATAATATAATTGAATTCTTTGAAACACATGAAAAATATAATTTAGTTAAATTTGTTATGAAACTTGAAAATATAGATAGAAAAGATATAGGTGCTTATTTTACTGAAATCTATAAAGATCCATTTAACAAATATGTACATCATTTAAATTCATCAGAGGAAAAATGTAAATGCGAATCTATTGCAAATCTTGTTTCTTCTAAATTAAATAATTTTGAAGATTACAATGTTGATAAAATAAAATTATTAAAAAGATTACATTCTTTATATTCAAATATTAAAACTATTTCAGCTGGTGAACCAATTGAATTTAAACATAGAAAAAAACAAAAGTATATTAAATTATAAAATAAAAGAGAGATAGTAAATATCTCTCTTATTTCATGTCATTTATATATCTTTTTAATTCTCTTGAATCAGGTCCAAATATAATCTTTAATTGATTATCAATTTCAACTATACCTTTTGCACCCATCTTTTGAATTCCTTCTTTATCAACTATAGATACATCTTTTAATGTTACCTTAAATCTAGACATATTCATTTCAGTATCTAATATATTATCTTTACCTCCAAGAAATTGAACAAGTTTGTTAATTTCCATATTAAAATCTTTTTTATGTAATTTTACTATAACTAAAGATATTATTAATAATACTACAGCTATAATTGCATATGTAATTATTTGAGTTGTATTCATATATATCACCAATAAAATAATACTTTATATTTTAAAAAAAGTAAATACTATATGGTATAAAAAGGCATGTGTAAAAAAAGTGTGTATAAAAGTGTAAATTTTACAAAAAACATATACACTTATATTGCAAAGAAAAATTAACTAAAATATAATAAAAGTACAATAGAAGAGAAGTGAAGTGAAATATGGCTAAAGTTAATAGTAAAAAAGAAACTGAAACTAAAAAGACTACTAACAATAAAAAAACTTTATTGTTAATTCTTATAATTGTACTTTGCTTATCTATTGGATATGCAGCTTTGACAGAAAAATTATCAATTATAGGTGATATTTGGATTTTACATAAAGAATTACCACCTCAAGGTGAATTTGATGTACACTGGGAAAATATAAATGTCACAAAGGGGAGTAATTTACAAGTTAGTCCTGCAGTAATATCTGCACCAGATCAAGTAAATTATAGTATTCATTTTAATACTCCTGGACAAGTATTTGAATTTACAGTAGATGCAGTTAATAAAGGTGATTATGATGCAGTTTCAACTAATGCAACTAAATCTCCATTAACAGCTGAACAATCTAGATATTTAACTTATACAGTTTTAGAAGAAGGCGCAGAACCAACAGCCGGTAAGAGTTTACCTGTAAATGATTCAGTTACTTACAAAGTTAGAGTTGAATTTAAAAGAGATATAACAGAAGAAGATTTAGACTTAGCATCTAATAAAACATTAGATTTAAGTTTCTTAATTCCATATGAACAAGTTTAGAAGATAAAGAAGGGTGATTAATATGAGTAGAAAAACAAAAAATATTCTACTTTTAGTACCACTTATAATATATGTAATATTATATCAAGTGTTACTTCTTAAAGATTTTTTAAGATATTCAGAATTTATAAGTGCTGCAGTTATTATAGTTTTATTGTTTTTCTCAATCATGGCCTATGGATGGCAAAAAGATAAGAAGACCTTCCTTGGAACAGAGTTAACAAAACTGACAGCTATCTTGGTTGCAATATACTTTGTATTAAGTTATGGTTCAGGTTTATTAATAGGTTTCTTAAGAAACTCATATTCATTACAACCTGCCGCAATAATTAATAATATATTTGCACCAATAATTATAATAGTATGTGTAGAATTATTTAGATATGTAATGATTAAAACAAATAAAGATTCAAAAGCAACAATGGTTATGACAACAATAATACTTGCTTTATTTGAAAGTTTAATTGCTATAAGAGTAACTAATCTATTTAGACCAGCAGAAGCATTTAAAATAATTACATCAGTAGTTATGCCAATCATTACAAGAAATGCAGTTATGAGTTATTTAACTTATAATTCAGGATATAAACCAACATTAATCTATAGACTATTAATTGATACTTATATTTTTATAGTACCAATTGTTCCAAGTTTTTCGGATTATGTTAGAAGTATAATTGGAATTTGTTTCCCAATGTTAATATTCATTTATTCATCTAGAATAGTAAATGAATTTAATAACAATGTAGATAAAGAATTTAATCCTAAGATGTTTACAATTGGGGATATACCAGTGTTCATCGTAGTTTTATTACTAGGAGCGCTGATAAGTGGATACTTCACTTACTATATGATAGGCGTTGGATCTGGATCAATGAGTCCAAACATCAATAAAGGTGATGCAGTCGTCGTTAAAAAGATTAAGAGCGACAAAGATATTAAAGCAGGAGATATCCTAGCATTTAAGTCAGGTGAAAAGATAATCATTCATAGACTTGCTAAAAAAGACAAGAATGATAAGGGCGAAACAGTATATATAACAAAAGGTGATGCAAATAATTCAGAGGATAATCAAAAATTAACAATTGGAGATGTATCTGGTAAAGTATTATTTAGAATACCATATATAGCATGGCCAACAATTTATGTAACAGACCTATTAGAGGAGGAATAGAATATGAGTAAAAATATGAGAACATTAGAATATGGAGCAGGAGCTTTATTATTAATCGGTTTAACATTTTTCTTAGTAACAAGTGGTTTATCAACATATGCAATTATAAGTGGAACACTTGGAGCAATATGTGCAGTATTATTTATTAGAACTGCATTTATGAAGACAAGTGATAAAGATGTATATGAATACAATTTAAAAAGTATTTTAAAAACTTATGATGCAGTTTTAGTTCAAACTAAAAATGTACCTGCTATTGATGATAAAAGTGTATTACTTGTTAATAAGTTTGAAGAAATGGTTGATGCTCAATTAGAGTTTAGAAGACCAATTTACTACAAACAAAATGATGATTCAGTATCATTTGTATTAACAGATCAAGGTGAAGCATTAATTTATGTATTAAAAGTAAACGATGAAGTTAAAACTCCATTAGATAAATATTTAAACGGATATGATGATACAGTACTTGAATTAAAAGATGATCAATCTAATAGTCAAGTTACAGTTGTTCCTACTGAAGAATTTGATGAAAGTAAGACGAATGTATTAAATGAAGTAATTGCTTCAGTTAATGCAATGAATTATTAATTAAAGGCATTGAAAAATCAATGCTTTTTTTATTTATATAATATGCTATAATAAGTCTATTTATTGGAGGCATATCTATGAATTATATTGAATTATTAAATTCAGCTGTTGATGATTTCTTTCCAAAAGATGGTAAATGGTATAGTTCTTGCTTTAGTAGACCTAATGAATTAAATAAAAATAATTTACCATGTCATTTAAGAGATTATGTTTGGTTATCTAAAATGATGTATGATGATCAAAAATTATACTTTACTACAGTTGAACTTGTTTTAAATTATATTAAATTATCAACTTATTTTGATAAGAAAAGACATGAATATGAATTGGAAATAGTTAGATGGCAAATTGATTGGATGAGATCTGGTGGTGAGAATTGGTTAATTCCTGATGGATATGGTGATGAACTTGTAGATTTTAATCCAAATATAGATATAGCTTTTAGAGAAGGATTAATTAATACTTTAACTAAAATAGGTATGGATAAAGAAGTTATTGAGGAGGGATTAGAAGTATATGCATATATGTGGAGAAATAAATATATGGAAAATGCTTTTAATAATACTTATAATAATCCTCTTAATTTTAATGATGATGATTCAATTATAATTGATGATGAATTTAAGAATACATGGATAATGAAAAGAAAATATGATTATTATAAAAATCATAAAGATGTTGTTGATAAATATGGTGAAGTAGAACAATGTATGAAACTAGATGAAGAATCAATTAAAATGATTAATATGTATTTAGATATTAAACATAAAGAGAGAATGAAAGAACTTGAATTAAATAAAGATAAAAATAAATCTATGACAATAAAATATATGCCACTTGTCAATTTTGATTAAATACTTGTATTTTATTTATATATGTGGTAAACTAAACATGCTTTTGAAAAAGAGCTAAATGTAATCCGCTGAAAATATGTTCATGATTATGTGGGTGTATATTATAGAAAGGAAGATTAGAATGAACTTAATAGACAAAGTAAATGCTAAGTCAGTAAGAAATGATATTCCTGAGTTTCGTGTTGGAGATACTGTAAGAGTAGACTATCAAATTAAAGAAGGTAAGAATACAAGAATTCAAGCTTTCGAAGGTTTAGTAGTAGCTATTAAAGGTGGATCAATTGGAAAAACTTTCACAGTTAGAAAGAAAAGTGGTTCTGTAGCTGTAAAAAGAGTTTTCAAAGTTAACTCACCATTAATTGATAAAGTTACAGTTGTTAGAAAAGGTTATGTTAGAAGAGCTAAACTTAACTTCATCGACAATATGGCTGGTGAATATAAAGTTAAAGAAAGAAATTAATTTCTTTCTTTTTTTTTATATTGTATAATTATATTGGTGAATATAAATGGATAAAGATAAATTAACTCAAAAGCTTAATACTATTTTTATATATTTATCTATTTTAGTATGTGATTTTCTCTTTTTAAAAAAATATATTGATTTTGATTTATTTTTTGATATAAGAAGTGCGGAGGATATATTAAAATATGGTTTAGATTTTAAAGATCATATGAGTATGTTTGATGGTTTAAAATATTATTATCATCATTGGTTATATGATTTATTAATATATCCTATATTTAAATTAGGTGGATTTAAATTAGTATTTATATTCTTTTATATTATATTTGTTTTATTAACTATTTTAGTATATAAATTTTTAAAGAATAAAACAAATAGTAAATTTGTATCCTTTATTAGTGTTCTTGTTTTAGCTATAACAATTGGTGATGCCTTTTTTCCAAGAGTTAAATGTTTAGGATATTTATTAATGTTTATTCAATTTGTATCTATATATAATTTATATACAAAAGGTGAAGTAAAATATTCTATAATAAGTATTATATTATCTATATTACTAGTAAATTTACATTTCCCTCTTTGGATGTTAGTGCCTATATTTTATTTACCTTATTTAGCTGAACTAATATATGATTATATAAAAAATAAATTTAAGATAAAAATATTTGATAACAAGATAAAAGTAAATAAATGTTCAAATAAGAAAATATTTATTATTACTTTTATAATTATTTTATTTACGTGTTTTATATCTCCATATGGATTAATTCCATATACATTCTTTTTAGATATGAAACCGTATTATCAAGATGTTTATTCTCATATAAGAGAAATGTATTTTGTTGTCATAATTAAAAATCATGAAATATTATTATGTTTACTATATTTTATTATATTTTTAACAACTAATAAAAAAATATCTTTTTCAAATCTATGTTATTTAGTAGGATTAGGTTTATTTGGTTTAATGTATAGTAGAAATGTACCTTATTTATTAATGTATTTTATTATAATTATAACTTGGGAATTATTTGAAAATTCCAAATTAGATAAATATAAATTTAAAAGAATAAATTTAAAAGTTAACAAAATAATTATATATATTTTTTCTATTATATTGTTAATATGTGGTTTTATTGTTGGAATAAATGATGTTGGGTTTAATGCATACAAATACGGTGCTCCAGATGGAATGATTCCATTTAAAATAACTGATTATATTGTAGATAATTTAGATTATAAAAATCTAAAATTTTATAATACATTTGATACTGGTAGTTATTTAGCATTTAAACATATACCAACTTTTATTGATACAAGAGTTGAAGTATTTTTGAAAAAATTTAATGGCAAAGAAGATATTATGTTAGATTACTATAAATATTCTCCTAAAAAATTAATTGATAAGTATAAATTTGATTATTTTATTGTTAATTCAGATAGTGATATGTATGATTATTTAATTGAAAATAATTATGAATTAATTACTAGTGAAAAAGAATATTTTTATTTATTTAAAAATAATATTATTGAGGAAGAAAGAAAATAATGTTTCTTTCTTTTTTTTATGCTATAATTATCATGGTGATACTTAATGAAAGATAGTAAATCAACTAAAAAGAGTGTTAAGGAAACAGGTAAAGCTGTTATTGAACAATCTAAGATAGATGAAGCTAAACAAAAATATGCTAAATATGATCAATTGATGGATTATGCTCCATATATAATTATCATTATTTTTGTTATTATAATTAGAACTTTTATAGCGACACCAGTAAGAGTAAATGGACCAAGTATGAATCCAACATTAAAAGATGGACAAATCATGCTTTTATACAAACTTGCTCCTAAATTACATGGTTATAATAGATTTGATATTATTGTTGCTAAAAACGATAAAACTAGATTAATTAAAAGAGTAATTGGTTTACCTGGTGAGACTGTAAGATATGAAGTTAAACAAGATGAAAAAGATGAAACTAAAATAATTTCTACTTTATATATAAATGATAAAGCAGTAAGCGAAGATGAATTCTTAAGTGAAGATGCTCAAAATTTAACATGCACTGTTGGTGGTATGGATGCATTATGTACTGAAGATGGTGTTAAACTTGGAAAAGATGAATATTTTATCATGGGTGATAATCGTGGTAATTCTAAGGACTCAAGAATAATTGGTCCTGTTAAGGAAAAAGACTTGAAAGGTAAAACATCTGTTAGATTATTTCCATTCAACAAAATTGGTAAAGTTAAGTAATAGGTGTTTATATGAGAAGAAAAATTAGAAAATTATTATCTTTAATTATCATTTTACTTATAGTTTTTTTAAGTTATATGGCTATTTTTAATCCTGATGAATTAGAGGTTATTTTTTCTAATGTATCGATAAGAATATTTAATAAAAATGTTTTTATAGATGAAAATGAACAATTAAATGATTATTCAATTATAAATAGTAAAGAAAGTAAGAATAAAGATTATACATATTCAATTATGTATCCTTACTATGAATTATTAGATGATAATAAAAAAAGTATTTATACTTTAATGTTAGAATTTATTTATAAACAAAGAGATGAACTTGATTTATCATCGTTTAATATAGATAAGGATGATTTAAGAATTATTTTTGAATCTATTCTAAATGATAATCCAGAGATATTTTGGCTAGATTCTAAATATTCGTATACATATTTGGTTGAAACAAAGAAAATAAGCGTGGTTAAGTTTACGTATTTATTTAATGAAGAAGAAACTAAGTCTATTAGAATTAAAATAGAAGAAGAAGTTAATAAAATAATAGACAAAGTTAAAGATAAAAAATTAGACTATGAGAAAGAGAAAGTAGTTCATGATGAATTAATAAAATTAATTGAATATGATGAAAGTGTATCTGATGATCAAACTTTATATGGAGCACTTATAAATAAAAAAGCGGTATGTGCTGGTTATGTTAAATCATTTCAATATATCATGATGAAGTTAGGTATACCTACATATTATATAAGTGGATATGCAGATGAAGATCATGCGTGGAACTTAGTTGAACTTGAAGATGGTTTTTATAATGTTGATTTAACTTGGGATGACCAAGCTGATAGAATTATATATAAGTATTTTAATGTATCTGATGAACTTATAAGTAAAGATCATAAACGAATGGATTTATCCAAAAAAATAATTGAAGCTGAGGGAAGTAAATACGCTAATATTTATAGCACATTAAAAAAGGATTAATAATAATCCTTTTTTTAATTCATTAATTTATTATAAATTTCATCTACTTCTTTTGAATTAGTGTTTAATCCATTTGGTAATATATGTAAGTGATAGTGTTTAACAATTTGGAATTTACCAAAGTTATTAACTAATACAACACCTTCTATATTATCTAATTTTTCATATACTAATTCTTTCATTTTTTTAGCTATTTTATTGATGTGTAATAAAGTATCGTCATCTAATGTAGTAAAGTCTTCTGTATGTTTTTTAGGAATAATTAACATATGTCCATCAGCATTAGGATTTATATCCATGATTACTTTTACAATATCATCTTCAAATACAGTTTTTGAAGGAATATCTCCTTTAATTATTTTACAAAAAATACAATCTTCCATTTATATCACCTAAATAAATTATAGCATATTTATTTTAAATATTTTATAATTATTTATGAAAGGTAGTGATAATATGGATTCACATTTTGATGGTGGATTATTACAATTAATAGGATGGAAATTATTAGGAGGATTAATAACTGGTTTAACTTTAGGTATATGTGCACCTTGGGCAATATGTATGGTTTATAATTGGGAAGTTAAACATACTGTAGTGGATGGTAAGAGACTTAGATTTGATGGAACTGCCATTGGTTTATTTGGAACTTGGATAAAATGGTTATTGTTATGTTTTATAACATTAGGTATTTATTCTTTTTGGATTCAAATAGATTTAAAAAAATGGAAAACTAAACATACTCATTTTGCTAATTAAGGATGTGATTATATGCCTTCATTTATTATTCATTCAGCAGTAGCTACTAGATTAAATGAATATTTAAATTTAGATGAAGAATTATTTACTATTGGTAATATCATGCCAGATTGTTGGAGAAATACACCTGATAGAGATACAGTTAAAAGAACAAGAAGTCATTTTCAACCAATAGGTGAAGATACTAAAGATGAAGATTATAAATATTTTTGTAATAAATATAAAGATAAAATGAATAATCCTGTTTACTTAGGATATTTATCTCATTTATTAACAGATATCTATTGGAGAAAATATGTATTACCTGAATATAGGATATTTATAGATGGAAAACTATATATAAAAAGTAGAGACGGAAGTTTAATAGGTGGATCTAGAGAGTACATAGATGAATTCTATAGAAATGAAGTTCATAAGACAAATTCTGATTTATTATATAAATATGGAATATATGGATTTCCTGATATTGAAAATGTTAATGAAATTGAAGGGTTTGAATGTAATATAGATGAATTAGATTTAAGTGGACTTCCTAAAACATTTAAATTTGCCAATAGGGAAATCGATAATGCTTTTCCTCAAAAATCAATTGTGTTCAGTATAGAAAATTTAGAAAATAAAATAGAACAAACAGTTCTAGAAGTATATAAAGAAATACAAAAATTAAAAAGTGAGGATTTAGTTAATGAAAATAATAGAATACGATGAAAAACATTTAGAAGATGTTAAAGATTTATTAGTGGAATTAGAAGAATATATTTTATCTATTGACGAAGATGATTTAGATCAACTTCATCCTGATTATAGAGATAAGATGGCTTTACTTGATTTAGAAACGGTAAATAAGAATGAAGGTAAATGTTATTTAGCAGTTGAAGATGATAAAGCAATAGGTTTAATCATGGGAATTGTAAGATCATATGATGAATATGATTATCTTGATTATAAATGCCCTAAAGCAGGAGTTATAACTGAATTAGTTGTTAGTAAGAATATTAGAGGAAATGGAATTGGAAAACAATTAATGGATAAAATAGAAGAGTATTTTAAGTCTATTGGATGTGAATATGTTTTTGTTGATGTATTTGCTTATAATAAATCTGGAATTAATTTCTATGAAAAAGATGGATATCATTCAAGGATGGAAACAAAAATAAAAAAATTAGATAAATAGTATTTATTTATCTTTTTTTATGTTTTATAATTTAATCAAGATAGAGGAGTAGATGATATGAGAAAACTTTTAAAAAGAATGTTTAGTTTAGTTATTACACTTGCTATGACATTCAATATGTTTGCACCTTTGAGCGTACTTGCGGATGGTGATGTTTATACATTTACCTTTACTGTAGAAAATACAGGAAAATATTCAATTGAAAAAATGGGAGATGATGAAATTAAAATCAATGAAAATGGTACAAATAATTTTAGACTAATAGTAGCTAATGATTCTAATCCATCAAAGATTCAAGGAACAACAGTTGCCTGTGAGGGAAATACTTGTACAATGACTGTTCCATATCCAGCTGGGCCTAATAAAGGTGTTAGATTCAACTATGATCCTTCATTTGTAGATATTAAATTTGGTGAAAATTTAGCTGATCCTAGTATAGAATTTACTCAAAATACTAATTTTGAAATTAAAACACCATCAAATAATTTTCCACTTCCACCAGTAGCTAATGATCCAATAGTACCAACTGGTTCATTACAATTTGTATTTACTACTAATGATAATTCAGGATTTGAATTATCATCAAATAATAATAGTGTTGCTATTAAAGATACAAATAATAACAATGATACTTATTTTGCAGGTTTCAATGCAAATTCTGCTGAAGGACCTGCATTACCTGTTACAGAAATTAATTGTAATACAAATAAACTTTCATGTGTTGTAACAGTTGGAATTAATGATTCTGTAAGAGATGTTCGTGTAGTTGTTGGTGGAGGAAGCGAATCAGACTTCAACTTAATCTATGATGATAATGGAAGTAAAAGAGAATATTATGGTAATGAAAAAGGATTTACTTCTAATACAACTTTAACAGTTAAGAGAAAACCAGTTCATTATAAATTTGATGGAACTGCAGTTCTTATTTGGGAATGTAGTGGTAAAGCTAATTCAACTTGTTTCCATGCGTTTGATAATTTACCAACACGTACTGGTATGGATGATGATTTAGATATGAATTATTTCTTAAATACTACAGTAACTGATGTTCATAATGCTAATGAAGTATTTGATCCATCTAATTTTGATCCTAATAAAACTGGATTTGCATATGCTACTGCATTTAGTGCATGGATGGGTGCTTATATTGAATCTCATGATGGTGTAAATATATGGGAAGAAATAGATTTTTCAAAAATTGATCCTTCAACAATTTTAAATGGAAGAATGGAAGAAATTGAAAATCAAGCAGTTGCTGATGGTTTGTGTGAAAGAACAGGGAATCCAAGTGATATGGAGAACTGTTTAGAAGAATCATATAATTTAACAGCTATGGATAAAGGTATCAGAGTTAATGATTTAGCAGAACAAGGTGCTAATTCATATGTATCATTTGGTGATAATGAATTTAAAATAACTATTTACAATGATAATTATCAAGGATTAAAAATTGATGAAAATGAATCAAGTCATACAGTTGATACTTTAGGTTCAATTACTCCTGATGCTTTTGATATTTCAGAATCAACTTTAAATAATCCGGTTGAAGTTAAAACATTATTATTAGAAGATACTATAAAAATTAGGAATATTAATGGTTCTGTATTTAAAACAGTTGAACCTTTAAATACTCCTGAAGGTGCAATTGAGGTATCATCAGTTGATGGTATATTTACTATTAAGTTTAATTCAAATTATTTTGATAGAACAGTATTTAAAATAACAACTATAGATGAAAAAGTTTACTATGTTAAATTTATAAGAAGAACTATAGATGTTAATATCTATGCAAATAATCCTATAATTGATAAGAATAATGTTTATTTAGAAACTTCTTTATATTTTGATGAAGACACAAGTCATTCGGATTATGAAGTACTTCTATCACCAGTTAAGAAGGATGGAACTATAGGTGCTCCAATTGTTATGAAAAACTTAGGTAAAATTGATAGAGGTGGAGCTAACGTAACAAGTGCTGATGAAGTTATGATAGGACGTAAAACAAAGAAAGCTGTATTCTACTATGATTTAAGAGATGATAACGAAGGAATGAAGGTATTAGATGAATATCAAGGATTCTATATAAATGTTAGAAAGAAAGGTTCTACAGATACTAACTATGCAGGTACATTTGCTGGTAATGGTAAAGGTATATATTATGTATTAGATATGGAAAAAGGACCACATCTAGTTTACTAGAAGGTAATTGGAGGTAAGGAAGATGAAGAAATTATTATTAGTATTAATTTTATTAGTTGCTCCAGTTACTGTATTTGCAGCTAATCCTAAAGTATTAACTGTTACTGCTGATGGTGGTAAATCAAAAATTAATATTACAGGAACAACTGAAGATGGTGTATATGCAGTCACTTGCTACTTAAATGATGAAAGTGGAAATGAAATTGCAATGGATTCAGTTCAAGTAGATAACAAAGCATTCACTGATTCATTTACTGCAGTTAAAGGTAAATATACAGTTAAATGTGCAAACTATGCTGGTGAATCTGATTTCGTAAGTGCAAATGTAGAAGTTACTGAGGAAGTTAAACAAAAAGGAAATCAACCAGCTACAGGAGATAATATTGTATTATTTATTATTCTTGGTGTAGTTGCTTTAATTGGTATAGCATTTACAACAGTTAAGTTAGTTAAGAAAAGTAAAAATAATTAAGCATTGAATATTCAATGCTTTTTTTATTTTTGTAAATATAAAATAAAAGTATTGCTTTTCAAAAATTACTTTTATATAATGAACTTGACGTTTTACAAATATTACAATTAGGTTATACACGATGAACTACATTTTATGTGGCTTTTTTTCGTGTTAGAAAAAGAAAGGAGGTTAAATATAACCTTAATATTTTAAGATGTCAAATTTTTTGGAGGAAGTATGAGTTTTATCATTGTTAAGAATTTAAATAAAACATTTAAAATTAATCAACGTGATAGTGGTCTAATAAATGCTTTCAAAGCCTTATTTAAAAAGAACTATAAAATAGTTCATGCAGTAAATGATATGTCATTTAAAATAAATAAAGGTGAAATTGTTGCTTACATTGGACCAAATGGAGCAGGAAAATCCACGACTATTAAAATGCTAACGGGCATTTTAAAACCTGATTCAGGTGAAATTAAAGTTGATGGATTCAATCCCTTCAAAGACAGAATTAAATATGTCGGTAATATAGGAGTTGTCTTTGGACAAAGATCTCAGCTATGGTGGGATATACCAGTTGAGGAATCCTTTCTCATATTAAAGGATATTTATAAAATAAGTGATATAGAATATGAGAAAACAAGAAATGAATTGGTTGAACTTATGGATATTAAAGAGATATTAAAACAACCAGTCAGACAACTCAGTTTAGGACAGAGAATGCGCTGCGAGATTGCTGCATCATTACTTCATAATCCTAAGATTTTATTTCTAGATGAACCAACAATTGGTTTAGATGCAGTTTCTAAACTTCAGGTTCGAAAATTTATAAAAGAAATAAATGCAAAAAAGAAGGTTACTATAATACTTACTAGCCATGATATGAGTGATATAGATGCTCTTACTAAAAGAGTTATAGTAATCGGTCATGGAAAGAAATTATTCGATGGTAACTTAAATGACATCAAAAAGAAATTCGAAAAGAATAAAAATGTTGAAATATTATTCAACAAAATGAAAAATATACCAAATATAAAAGATGTTAAAATAATTAAAAAAGAAAATAATAAAGTATTATTAGATGTTGATATGGAAAAGAATACAATATCATCTGTTATTAGAGAATACTCTAAAGTATGTGAAATAAATGATGTTAATGTATTAGCAAATGATTTAGATAGTATAATAGTAAAATTATATAAAGAATATAATTTATAGATGGCTTATCTAACATATTTTAAAAGTGAACTATTAGTTAAGTTACAATATAAAGTGTCTGCGCTTGCTGGACTTACAACTCAATTCTTTTGGGGAATAATGTATGCTCTTATTTATACGGCATTTTATACATTTACTAATATTGATAATATAAGTATCAGTGAATTAATGTGTTATGTATGGTTAAATCAAGCATTTTTAATATTAATATATTTTAATATTGATAAAGGTATGGTAAAAGATATCCAAGATGGAACGGTTTCTTATGAATTATGTAGACCATATGATTTATATCTCTGGTGGTTTATGAAACTATATGCTAAAAAAATTGCAGGTGTAACTCTTAGGTTTTTACCAGTTATCTTATTTGCTTTAATCTTACCTCAACCATATAATCTTTCTTTACCAAATTCCTTTTTAGCTTTTGTATTATTCATTGTTACACTTTTATTAGCAGGAGTATTAGTAACAACAATTGAATTATTTGTAATGGGAATTACATTCTTTACTTATCAAGCAAGAGGAATATCAAGTATAACTAAGGAAATTTTATCAATGTTTTCTGGTTTTACTATTCCACTTCCACTTTTACCAACTTTTCTATTAGTCACTTTAGAATACTTACCATTTAGATTTATTGGAGACTTACCATTTAGAATTTATTCAGGAAATATAAATATTTCATATGGTCTATTTAGTTTAGGTATGCAAATTATATGGATTATCGTATTTGTCATAATTGGAAGATTATTATTACGTTATGCTTTAAAACGTGTAAGTATTCAAGGAGGCTAGGATGAAGTTAATTAAAAGATATTTAAGTCTTCATTTAAAAATAGCCTTAGAATATAAATCTTCTTTTATACTTACCATGATTGCTCAAGCATTAAAGGTTGGTGCGGAGTTGATGGTAGTATTATCTTTATTTTCTAAGTTTAAATTATTTGATAAATATAATATTAATGTATTACTTTTAGCTTTTTCAATTTTCTGGGCTGGTTTTTCATTTTTTGAAGTATTCTTAAGAGGCTGGGATCAATTTGATCATCTTGTTGTAAGAGGAGAATTTGATACATTGCTTATTAGACCAAGAAGTTTATTTCTAATGGTAACTGGAACTGAAATTGATTATCAAAAATTAGGTGAGTTAATTGTTTCATTAGGTTTATTAATATATTCAAGTATAAAAGTAATTGGATGTTTTGATATTTTAAAAATATTACTTGTAATTATATGTGTATTAGCTGCAATTATATTTGCTTTATCGTATTTTACAATCGCGGCAGCTATTTCATTCAAAACAGTTCAAGGACTTGAAATATTAAATGTATTTACTTATGGAGCAAGACAAATATCTCAATATCCAATAGATATATTTGGTAAAGCTGTTAAAACTGTCTTCACATTTGTTATTCCAGTAACAATTGTTAATTATTATCCACTTAAATTTATAAGTGGAACATCTAATAATTTTATTTATTTCTTATGTCCTTTTGCAGTTTTAATATTATTCTTATTTAGTAGAATTATATTTAAAATTGGTTTAAAATCTTATCAAGGAACAGGATCATAAAAGATCCTGTTTTTTTTGACTAAATTTAGAATTAATATTATAATATCTTTTAAGAAAAAGAGGTTTAAATATGGATAGATATAGAGTTAATGGTAATTTTATATCATTTGATCAATTTGCTAATAAAATAATTGAAATGTTAAGAACATTTAAATATGCTGATTTAGATCAATTATCTTTTACTTTAAAAGCTAGAAAAGATGATGTTGATAAAGTATTAAAAGATTTTATAGTTAAATATGTTAAATCTAATCCGAATATAACTATAAGACAAGTATGTACTCGTTTATGTGTGAAAGCAGATTTTATTAAAGAGTTAATTGAAGATGGTAGAATTGAATTTAAAGATGGATTAAAAGAAGATGAAATAGATGAGATTTTAGCAGAACAAGCTGAAACAGTTGAATTGAATAATCAAGCTATTGAAGAATTAAAGAGAAGAGATACACTTACTACTTTAAAACAAGTATCTAATACTCTTAAATCAACAAAGAAAGAAGAAAATAAACCTAAAGTAGGATTATTTCATGTATATAAAAAAGATAAGTAATTATCTTTTTTTAATGCTATAATTTAATTAGGTGATAAATATGTCTTATATATTATCTTTTATACTACCTTTAATATATTTATTATTATATACATTATCATTAAGCGTGGTATTTAAAAATAAATTTGAACATGATATTCCTTTAACATTTATTATTAGTTCTATAGTTATGTATATATCTTTATATACATTTAAAAACATATATGTAGGACTAGTATTAAATATATTAGTATGTTTAATATTTCCTATTTATTTAATAAAGAATAAATATAGTTTTAAAGATATTAAAGATAAATATTTTACTAATGGAGTAATATGTTTTTTAGTTTTATATTTAATAGTATATTTATATGATTTAAATAGGTTTTATACTAGATGGGATGAATTATCTCATTGGGGGAAGATGGTTAAAGAGATATTTAGATTAAATAATTTTTATTCAGTAAATGAATCTCATTTATTAGTACATAAAGATTATCCTCCTATGTTTTCATTGATGGAAACAATGTTTACTTTTATATCAGCAGGATTTAAAGAGACTTATTTAATTAGATGTATTCATTTATTTGAAGGAAGTATAATAATATCTTGTATAAAAAATAATAAGAAAATAGAGATTAAGAAAGATATATTTAAAACAACTTTAGCATTTGCGTTTTTATTTATTATAACTCTTATGATGGATTCCCAAATATTTATTAATACTATTTATATAGATATTCCAATTTCATTTATAGTTGGATGGATATTATTTAATATATTTAAAGAAAGAAAATATGATTTATTATTTTATGTTAAATTAAGTTTAGTTTTAATATTCTTATTACTATCTAAACAAATATGTATATCATTTTATTTAATTGTATTATTCTTTTTAGGAATAAGTTTATTATTTAAATTAAAAGAAATTAAAGTAATTAATAATATAGTTAAATATGCTTTGTTTGTTGTTTTAATTCCAATTATATTTTTATATTCATGGAATAGTTATAAAAGTAGTTTAGGACTTGTTGGTCAATTTGAATTAAGTGATATACATGTAAGTGATGCAATTGGAATATGCAATGGTACATCAGGTGAGGAATGGCAAATAACTGCTAAGAATAATTATTTTAGATTTTTAAAAATAAAAAATATTAGTTCTTCTTATTTTAATATTACTTATTTAAGTTTATTCTTTATAATTGGAATATTTAGTATAATTATTTATTTTATATTAAGGAATAAAATAGATAAGACTAAATATAAAATATTAAATGTTAGTTTTATATTAGGTTATATAGGTTTTATAGTAATGATGTTTTTATTATATGTGTTTTCTTTTGGACCATATGAAGGACCTGCTTTAGCTTCATATGATAGATATATGTCTACATATATACTTATAGTATTATATGCTATATCATTTATTTATATTTATTATAAAGATATTAATTATAAGAAAATAATATTAATAACATTTATACTAATGTGTTTAATTAAACCTAGACAATACTTAAGATTGAGACCAGATTTAATTCTTTTAAGTAATCATAAATATGATCCTTATATAGCTGCATCTAATTTAATAGATAAATATGCTGAATTAGATGATAAAGTATTTATCGTTGATCAAAAAGAGATGGATGGAGCAGTATTTTATATTAATTATTTTTCTAATAAAGTAACTACTAACTTAGTCAATTATGAAAAAGAGCCAATTGGTGATATAATAAATGACTATAAATATGTTTATACATTCAGTTTGAATGAAACATCATCTTTTGAAGAACATACTTTATATAAAATAGAAAATAATAATTTAGTAAAGATTGAAGGAAATTAAATGAATAAAGATAAATTAAAAGAGATTTTAATGAGTGATAAACCTAGTAAATTAATTAGAGCAAATGAAGAAGAATTATTTCATTATATAGTTGAATTAGGTTTATGCAAGGGTTTTAATCAAAATAATCCATGGCATACTTATGATGTATATGAACATACACTTCATGTAGTAGATAACGTAGCTAATGAATATATTTTAAGACTTGCTGCTTTATTTCATGATTTAGGTAAACCATATACATATGTAGAAGATGATAAAGGAATAGGACATTTTCCTGAACATTATTTATATTCTAGAGCAATTTTTTATAAACACGCTTTTCAAGAAAACTATGATGAATATATTAGAGAAACTGTTGCTAGTTTAGTTTATTATCATGATATTAATTTAGATAATATCAATACTTCTGATCTTTCAACTATGTTACAATCTTTAGATAGAAAAAGTGCTGAGAGATTATTTGAACTTAAAAGAGCAGATTTACTTGCTCAAAATCCTATTTATCATGAGAGTAAATTATTAGATTATGATAGACAAGAAAAGAATATTTTAGAAAAATATAGGGATTTAAAATTAGGTAGACACATGTAAAAATTAGCATTTTTCTTAAAATATGCTATAATATACAAAAAAAATTGGTGGGAGCATGTCTATGAAGAGAGTTTTATTAATTAGTAAAGGTGATAGACTTGGTGCAATTGAACTTCTTATGGCGGAAATATCCGATACGATAAAGGATATGTCTTTTGACTTGCTCACTCCTAATGTAGTATTTGATGATAGATCAAATGCATATAATTTAGGAATTGACAGAAAAGGTTTTAAAAGATTTCTTTATTATTTTAAACTTATTAAATTTTTAATTACTCATAGATATGATATTATTCATATTCATTCAGGTAATTTTATTTATTCGTTTAATGTATCTTTAATTTCTAGATTATTGGGAATTAAAAAGATAATCGTTCATTCTCACAGTGCTGCTGCTCAACCTTGGTATATGAGAATGTGTAAGACTATATTAAATCCTTTTTATAGAGTTATCATCGATAAAGGTGTTGCAGTCTCTGAAGAATCAGCTGCTTCCTTATTTACTAAGCCTGAACTAGCTGAAATTATTAAATTAGGTATAGATGTTAAAAGATATAAATTTAATGAAGATATCAGAATTAAACTTCAAAAAGAATTAGGTATTACAGGTAAAACTGTATATGGTCATATAGGTAGATTTGATGTTAATAAACATCATGAATTCCTAGTTAAAGTTTTTTATGAAATTGTTAGACAACAACCTGATTCAGTTTTACTTCTAGTTGGAGAAGGACCTTTATTTGAGAGTGTTAAAGAACAAGTTAGATCATTAAATTTAACTGATAAAGTTATCTTTACAGGATTTAAATTAAATGCAAATGATTATTATAATTGTATGGATAAATTTATATTTCCATCTGAACATGAAGGTTTAGGTATTTCAATTATTGAAGCACTTACATCTGGACTTCCTGTATTTATTAATACAACAATTCCAAATATAGTTGATATATCACCTAATTTAACAAGAATATATTCAACAAGTCCAACTGTATGGTCTAGAGCTATCATGAATAAATCTAAAGTTAATAGACAAAGAGCATATAAACATACAATTGAAAAAGGTTTTGATTTAAAAGAATGTATAAATCAATTACATGATATATATGAAAATGTGTAAAAGAAGAAATCGATTTTAAGATTTTTTTTTTTTATATGCTATACTAATAATAGGTGGTAATATGGAACTTAATAAAAATATCTTTAGAGAATATGATATAAGGGGAGTATATGGAACTGAGTTAACAGATGAACTTGCTTATAACATTGGACGTGCATTTGGAACTAAGTTAAGACGACAAAATATAACTACAACTGTAGTTGCATATGATAATAGATTATCAAGTGTTGCTTTAGAAAAAAATCTTGTTAATGGTTTAGTTGATACAGGTATTCATGTTTTAAGAATGGGACTAGCTACAACACCTATGTGTTATTTTGGTGCTAATTATACAGGGTGTAATTCAAGTATGATGATTACTGCATCTCATAATCCAAAAGAATACAATGGTTTTAAATTTTCTTACAATGGTATTCACAATGAATATGGAAAATCAATCATGGAAATACATGATTTAATTGAAAAACAAGACTATGAAAATGGTGTTGGTTTAGTAGATGATATAGATATAAGAGATGCTTACATTGATTTAGTTGTATCTAAATTAAAATTTGGAGATAAAAGAATTAAAGTTGTATATGACTGTGGAAATGGAACTGCATCAGTTATTGCTGGTGATGTGTTTAAACATTTACCTCAAGTTGATTCAATTGGTATATTTGATGAATCTGATGGTACATTCCCTAATCATCATCCAGATCCATGTGTTGAAGATAATCTTGAACTTTTAAAGAAGAAAGTTAAAGAGGTTGGAGCCGACTTAGGTGTTGGATATGATGGAGATGCCGATAGAGTTGGCTTTATAGATGAAGAAGGAACATTTATTGAAGTAGATAAGTTTATTGCTATCATGTGGAATTATTTATTTGATAAAGTTGATAAAAAAGAATGCTTATATGATGTTAAATGTTCAAATCTTTTACAAGATGAACTTGATAAACTAGGTGTTAAAGGTATTGAATATAGAACAGGTAATTCATATACACGTGCGGGATCTGCTGAAGGTGATTATCCTTTAAGCGGTGAGTTGTCAGGACATATATATTTTAGAGATAAATGGCCTGGATATGATGATGGTATCTACAATGGTTTGCGTTTAATTGAAATGCTTTCCAATACTGGTAAACCATTAAGTAGTTATGTTAAAGAATTAGCACATTATTACTCAACTCCTGAAATAAAAGTTAAAGTTGATGATGATAAGAAATTTGAGATTGTAGAAAAGATGAAAGATTATGCTGAATCTCAAAGTTATAATTTTATTACTATAGATGGAGTAAAGGTTAAATTTGATGATGGATTTGCTTTAGTTAGAGCAAGTAATACAGGACCTAATATAACCATGAGATTTGAATCAAAAAGTGAAGAAAAATTAGAAAAAATACAAAAAGAGTTTGAAACTGAACTTAATAAGTATGTATAATATAAACCTATAAAGAAGGGGATTTTTATGCGAGAAGAATTAAAAACAATAATTGATATAATAATTGGAGAACAAGTTAAAAATTTATCAATATGTAAGCAAGGTGAAGAAAACAGTGAAATTAGTTATGAAGAGTATTGGAAAGGTCCAAAAAAATATGCTACAAAAGAGTTATTAACTAAAATCTATATGGATTATAAAGGTGATAGAAGAATCGATTGGTTTATATTTGAACCATATTATAGATCTAGAATAGCTGGTATTGAAGAACCAGATGAATCACCTAAAAAAGATTTATATGGTCATCTTCTTAAAAGATATGGTAAAAGAATTAAGAATAATATGAAACCAGTTCGTGAACAAACTGAAGATGGTGTAATTGAAACCTATGGAATTAGTTTAGCTGATTTAGCTAAACTTTCAAGAGATGAACTTCATGAAGCTATAAGAGAAATTTATAATGAAGAACAAAAAAAACAATTTAAAGCTGATAAAACAAAATATAAATCAAATATATCTAAATTAAATGACTTAAAAAGTAAAATTAATGTTTCAAAAATTGAATTAAATGAATTATTTAGATTTATTGATGACATTGAAATAACTCCTGAAGATAAAATTCAATTATTTGAAAAATTAAAAGCCTTAAAACTTGAATTAGACGAACAATTAAGAATAAAAGAAGAATTAAAACAATTACAAGAAAAAAGTAAAAATATACCAGAAGATGTTCATGTTATGGATAAAGAGAAGATTATATATTTACATATTAACAACTATGATATTATTGAACCTGTAATCGAAATGTATGATCAAAGTATATTTGATGGAATTAATGAAAATCAATTAGAAAAAACTTTTAATTTAAAAGATTTAAGAGGTTTTGCTACATATTCATTTACTGATATAGATGATGATGCATTTTTATTAGCAGCTAATTCAATTCTTTATAGTATTGATAATGCTAATAATCAAGATGACTTACAAATATATCAAGATTTATTATTTAATATATGTGATAAATATCAAAACTATAAAGATTATATAGATTTAGGAAATAGAATAAAAAATTTCTTTAGTAAACCTGATTTAACAGAAGAAGAAAATAAAAAACTAAATGTATTATTAGAATTATTTAATTTTATTAGACAAAATGAAAATGATGATGAAAATTTAAGAGTAATGCAAGAAATTGATAATTCTTTAAATGCATTAAGAAAAGCTAGATATACAGTAGTAGACCAAGTTAATAATAAGACTGAAATTAAAGGCTTTGTTTTATTTGATCATGGTTTAGATGAAAATAGAGAAGATAAAGTTTATATTACAACTGATTTAAATATTAATGCTAAAGGAAATAAAATAGATAAAAGTATTAAAAAGGATAAAATTGAATCAAGTGGTTACAATGATTTTACCAACTTAGTAGATATTATCACGACATCTGGAACATTAGGTGATACAGTTGAAAGTGATTATAGATTACTAAGACCTGTATTTAACTCTGATGGATTTGGAGATGACTTTAAAACAAGCATGGACAATTCTACAGGTATGTATAGAGTTAGACCAAGAAACTCATCTTTTACAAGATTTATTGAAAGAAAATATGAATTTAAAAATGGTTCTAAAAAATATAATCAAATAAAAGATATATTTGAACGTTTATTACCAGGTGCTGAAATTAAAGAAGATTTTGTAATCTTTGTTAATTTCATGACATCATTAAAATGTAAGGATACAGATCCATATAAAGAAGTTAAAGAAAGATTTAATAACAGTGTTATTAATGATATTTTCTCTAAAAAGGATATAGAAGAATTCAGTACTGCTCAATTAAAAGAGATTGAAAGTGCATTAAAGATGTGTCTTGATGCATATAAAGAATTAGGTGAATTAAGTCCATCACTTAATGTTGAAATCATCAATAATTTAAGAGGACCTGGTTCAAGAAAAAATAGTTAATTTAAAAGAAAAGATTAAATCTTTTCTTTTTTAATGATATAATTTTAATATGGGTGATAACATGAAGAGAATAGTTTTAATTGATGGAAATAATTTAATGTTTAGAGCATACTTTGCAACAGCTTATACAGGTGCTTTAATGAAGAATTCAAAAGGACAAGTTACAAATGCTTTATATGGATTTGTTAACATGTTAAATAAGATAATTAATGAAGAAAAACCTGAATATATGTTAGTTGCATTTGATAAAGGTAAAAGCTTTAGACATGAGGAATATAAAGAATATAAAGCAGGAAGAAATAAGACTCCTGATGAATTAAAATCTCAAATGCCTTTAGCAAGAGATTTATTAGATGCCATGGGTATAAAATGGTTTGAAATAGATAACTATGAAGCGGACGATATTGTTGGTACTGTTTGTAAGTGGGCTGATGATGATAAAGATTGGGATGCTCTTTTAGTAACATCAGATCATGATTATCTTCAATTGATAAGTGATGAAGTAAATATTAAACTATTACAACCTAAAGGATTTGTTAAATATAATCCTGAAACATTTAAGGAAGCATATGGAATTGAACCACCTAAAGTAACTGACCTTAAAGGTTTGATGGGTGATTCATCAGATAATATTCCTGGGGTTCCTGGTGTAGGTGAGAAAACAGCTTTAAAACTATTAACTGAATATGGAGATTTAGATGGTGTATATGAACATGTTGATGAAATAAAAGGTAAACTTGGAGAAAAGCTAAAAGAAAATAAAGATTCAGCATATTTTAGTAAACAAATTGCAACTATCTTTAAAGAAGTACCAATTCCATATACATTTGATGATTTTAAATATGATGGTCCAACTGATGGATTAGATGACTTTTATTATAAATTAGAGTTTTATTCATTAATGAAAAGTCATAAGAAAAAAGAAGATCCAGTTATAGATAATGTATTTACTGAATTAGATAATGTTAAAGATATTAAATTAGATAAAAACATTTCATATTATATAGAATGTGATGATGAAAATTATCATACAGGTAATATATTAGGTATGGGGTTATTCGATGGATATAATACTTACTATGTAGATAAAGATAAGATAAATGAAGTATTAGATTATACTAAAGATGTAGTTAAATATACTTTTGATTTAAAGAAGAATATTGGACTTACTAAGAACTTTGATACTAATACTATATTTGATTTAAATTTAGCTGCGTATTTATTAAATAAAACAGTTAAAGATGATTTAGCAACACTTATGAATAATGATGGAACTGAAGTATCTTTCTATCATGATATTATTAAAAATAAAATGGATATTAAACCAATCGTAACATTAAAAGCAAGATATATTTATGAAGTACATGATAGATATGTAGATGATCTAAGAGCGGAAGATATGTATGAGTTATTTGAAAATACAGAAGTACCTTTATCAACTGTACTTGCACGTATGGAATTAAATGGAATTGTATGTAAGGCTGATATATTAGATCAAATGTCTAAAGATATACAAGTTGATATAGATAAAGTACAAAAGGAAATATATGAACTTGCTGGATGTGAGTTTAATATTTCATCTCCTAAACAATTGGGTGAAATTCTTTTTGAAAAATTAGAACTTCCACATGCTAAGAAAACAAAAACAGGTTATTCAACAGGTGAAGAGATATTAGAAAAGTTATCTGAATATGAAATAGCTAATAAGATATTAGAATATAGAAAACTAACTAAATTAAATAGTACTTATTTAGAAGGTTTAAAAAAATATATTAGGGAAGATGGAAAGATTCATACAATTTATAAACAAACACTTACAAGAACAGGTAGACTATCATCAGTTGATCCTAATTTACAAAATATACCTACAAGAGATGAATTAGGTAAGATGGTAAGAAAAGCATTTGTACCTGAAAATCATGAATTCTTATCATGTGATTATTCTCAAATTGAATTAAGAGTACTTGCTCACATATCTAAATCAGATGGTTTAATTGATGCATTTGTTAAAGATGAAGATATTCATTCAAGGGTAGCAGCTGATATTTTTGAAAAAGATATTAAAGATATAACTAAAAATGAAAGAAGAACAGCTAAGTCTGTTATCTTCGGTATAGTATATGGTATATCTGGATTTGGTTTAGGAGAAAATATAGGTATATCTCCTAAAGAAGCTAAAGAATTTATTAATAAATATTTTACTTTATATCCAGGTGTTAAAGAATATATGGATTTAACAGTTAAAGATGCATATGATACAGGAGTAGTAAGAACTTTATTTAATAGAAAGAGAACTATTGAAGAATTAACAAGTTCAAACTTTATGGTTAGACAAAGTGGAGAACGTATGGCCATGAATACTCCAATTCAAGGAACTGCAGCTGATATCTTAAAGATGGCAATGGTTGAAATAGATAAAGCATTTATATATAACAATATTAAATCTAAAATGTTATTACAAATACACGATGAATTAATATTTGATTGTTATGAAGATGAAAAAGAAAAGGTAAAAGATATAGTTACAACTATCATGGAAAGTATAGTTAAACTAGATGTTCCTTTGAAAGTATCACATGACTTTGGAACTGATTTATATGAAACTAAATAAAACTATTTTATTTAGTTTTTTTTTATGCTATACTATTCTTTAGAATAGAGGTTAGTGTGATATGAACGAAAATAACATTAATAATAATTTAGAAAACAATAATGTAGTAAATGAAAATACTGCTACTAGAATACCAATTCCAGATCCAGCTGCACAAGCAACTGTTCCTGATGCATCATCACCAACTGTAGCACCAACTCCAGTGGTAGAACCAGCACCTGTGGCACCTGCAACTCCTGAAGTACCACAACCTGTGGCTCAACCGGTTGAATCTCAAATTGTACAACCAACTCCAATTCAACCTGTTACACCAACTCCAATTTCAAGTGAAAGTGTTGCGCCTCAAGCACCTGTTGTACAAACTGCTGATGCACCACTTCCAGATAACATTTCAAATCCTTTAGCGCCTCAAGCTGAGTTAGCTAGTGTTGAACCAGTTAAAACTAAAAAGAAAATGAATCCACTTATCTTGGTATTAGTGTTTATTCTTGTTTTAGCAGGTGGTACTGCTGTATGGTATTTTGTTAGTTTAAATAATGCTAAGAAAAATCCACCAGTGATTAATACAACAAGTACAACAACTACTACAACTAAAAAAGTAGAAGAATTACAAATAGGTGATAGAACAAAAGATACTCTTGAGGATTTTAATCATGAAGGTTGGGAATATAGAGGAATGTATCAATTTGAATCTGATTTTTCTGATGGAGGAATTGCATTTAGTTTATATTATGATCCAACAGAACGTACTAATTGTCTTGCTAATAATGCAGATAATCCAGATGCGGAAAATTATTGTAATGAAGCATATGTATTAGATTTTCAAGGAAAACAATTCTTAGGAACTGCAGAAAGAGATGCAAAAATTGGATATTTTTCAATGGTAGAAGGATTTGATATTGAAAATTATTTTAATAATAAAATTGTTCAAATAAAAGATAATAATGGTAATAGTTATCTTGCAGTTATAGTAGATGGTTCTGCAAATACTGCTAATACTGGTTTATACATTATTAATAAAAATTATGAAGTTATTTTTAAATATACTTTAGATTCAATCATGGCTAAAGATGTTACTTTAAAAGCAGCTGATGATAATAAAGCATTTACTTTCAATGAAGAATCAGCAGTTACAGATAAACATATTACATATAAAGTTACTATAGATAATGACACTGTTAAAGTTGTAAAAGAAGCATAAGCTTCTTTTTTTTATGAAAAATTATATAAAAAATGGGAAAAAACATAATTGACCGCGTATATATATAGTAGGAGGTGTTTTTAAACATGAACTACTATCATGCAATAAAAGATGAATTTGTTAATAATATAATAACTAAAAAAGTTAATAATTATAATATTAATAAATCTGATTTATCTACATATTATAATGTTGGAAAATTACTAGTAGAAGCTCAAGGTGGAGAAGAAAGAGCTAAATATGGAAATAAGTTAATAAAAGAGTATTCTAATAAATTAACCAAAGAATTAGGTAAAGGATATTCTGAGACTAATTTAAAATATATGAGACAATTTTATTTGGTTGGAATTAGTCCGCATTTTGCGGACCAATTACCATGGGGTATTATAAGGGAATTGTTATTTTTAGAAGAAAAACAACGAAATTATTATATAAAAATATTTTTATCAAAAAAAATGTCTAGAAATGATTTAAGAAAATTAATAAAATCAAAAGAGTATGAAAGATTACCAAATGATACTAAATTAAAAATAGATAATAAAGAAGAAATAAGCTTACCAGATACTATTAAGAATCCTATTTTAATTAAGAATCTATATAATTTAGATATGGAAAATATATCTGAAAAAGCATTGCAAAAATTAATAGTAACAAATATTTATTCATTTCTTAAAGAATTAGGTGATGGTTATACTTTTGTTGGAAATGAATATAAGATTAAAATAGGTAATAACTATAATTATATAGATTTACTTTTGTTTAATATTAAATATAATTGTTATGTAGTTGTCGAGTTAAAGGTTAGAGAGTTTAGAAAAGAAGATATAGGTCAAATAAAACTATATATGATTTATATAGATGAAGAAGTAAAAGAAGAATTTAATAATAATACTCAGGGAATAATTATATGTAAGGAAAATGATGAATTAATTCTTAAATATATTAAAGAAGACAATATAATTATTAGGAGTTTTAAATTAGAATGTGTGTTATAATACTTTAAAGGTGATAATCATGCCAGAGATAGCGGAAGTACGTACTGTAAGAAAAGTATTAAAAGAGAGTATTGTAGGTAAAACTATTAAAGATATTATTTATAGATATGATGGTATTATTAAATCTGATAAAGAAGAATTTAAAAATATCCTTATAGGTAAAACTATCACAGATGTTGATAATCTAGGTAAATGGATATTTATTAAATTAGGTGAATATACAATATTATCTCATTTACGTATGGAAGGTAAGTATTACATTAAACCAAGTGAAGAAGAATATGAAAAACATGAACATATTATTTTTAGATTAGATGATGGTCATGATTTAAGATATAAGGATGTACGTAAATTTGGAGTTATGATATTAGTTAAAACTGAGGATATATATAATACTCCTGAGATATCTAAATTAGGATTAGAACCTGATAGTAAGGATTTAACTAAAGATTATATTTATAATAAAATACATGATTCTAAATTAGCTATTAAAGAATTATTATTAGATCAAAGTATTATAAATGGATTAGGTAATATATATGTTGATGAAGTATTATTTGAAGCTAAGATTAATCCTTTAAAAATAGGTAATAAAATAAAAAAAGATGAATGTGAAAGAATAAAAGATGCGTGTTTTAAAATAATACCTAAAGCTACTGAATTGGGTGGAACAACAATTAGAAGTTATACATCTAGTTTAGGTGTAACTGGACATTACCAAGATTATTTAAAAGTACATACTAAAGTAGGAGATAAATGTCCTGTATGTGGTAATTTAATAAAAAAAATTAGAGTAGGTGGAAGAGGTACTTACATATGTGAAAAGTGCCAAAAATAGTTTGTTTTTAAATGTATTTATGTTAGAATAATCCATATAAAACGGGGGGGGATTAATATGTTACAAGAAGAATTTAAAAGAATAGTTGAAATATTTGATATGCCTAGATTTACATATTTAGATGAAAAGAAGGAAGAAGTAGAAATATATTTTAAAGATGGTGTATCTTTAAAATATGGAGATGGTAAAATATATGTTACTTTACTTAATCGTGCAATTGATTATAAAATGAATCCTATAGGTAATTTAAGGCAAATACATTTAAAAAATGACACTAAAGAATATGAGTTTTATAAAAATCACATGTTAAATTTTACTCTTATTCCATATTCTTTCTATGTTGATTGTAATAGTAAAAACTTATCGGATGATTTAAATAATTTAATTAAGTTAGTTATGAATGGTTTCTTAAATTTAAGTAAGTACTATGATATGAAAGATGGAATATTATTAATTAATCAAAGAATAATAGATTCTTATAAAGATACATATTCAGATGTATTTGGATATAAAAAACAATATAAATTAGCATGTGAAAAAGATAAAACAGATAGAGTTAGATCTAATTTAAGAATTAGTATTAATAATTTTACTTCTATAGCTAATGATGATATCAATAAAGATAAAGAAAAAGTTATTCAAGGTAATTCAACAAGAACTAGATTTACTAAAGATACAAGATTTATTCATGTTATTGAAGATAGTAAAGCTAAATGGTTATACGAAAATAGAATGAATAATTATTTATTAATTGAAAGACTTAGAAATGGATTTGGAACTCAATTAGAATTAAAAAATATTGTTATTAATCATTCATTTATTAATGATGAAGAAGTAATATATATTTATATGAAGAATAATAAAAAAGAAGTAATTATAAATTTAACTAATAATACTATTACTTTTGATGGAAGAACTGAAGAATTAGAAATTGATGATTTAAGATCATTAACTAATTCATTAGATTCTGCTACATTAAAAGCTCAAGAGGTATTTGAAAAAACTAGAATAAAAGGGATGTAATATATGAATGAAATAATTAAAACAAAAAACAAAGGTAGTTTAATTGTAATATCTGGACCATCTGGTGCTGGTAAAGATTCAATTGTTGAAAGATTATTAAAGATAAATAAAAAAGCGGTTTTATCTGTATCTGCTACAACTAGAAGTCCAAGAGAAAATGAAGTGGATGGAGTTCACTATCACTTTTTAACGAGAGAAGATTTTTTAGATAAAATAGATAAAGGTGAATTTCTTGAATATGCAGAATACAATGGTAATTTCTATGGAACACCTAAATTTGGAATTAAAAAACAATTAGACGAAGGTAATGATGTTTTATTAGTTATTGAAATTCAAGGTGCATTAAAGATTAAAGAATTAATACCTGAAGCTCTATTTATATTTATCATGCCACCTTCAATGTCTGAATTAAGAAAAAGATTAATTGGTAGACAAACTGAAGATAGAGAAAAGGTTATGAATAGATTTAAAACTGCTTATAAAGAAATAAATGAAGTTACTAAATATAACTATGTAGTAATAAATGATGATTTAGATGAAGCAGTTAATAAAGTTAACTCAATACTATTATCTGAAAAGTGTAGAGTAGATAGAATTGAAGAATTATATTTAGGTAATCAAGAAGAAGAATTACATGAAATATTAATTGATAAATCATTTGATAACCGTGATATAGATATTTAATAGGAGGGTTTTATATGAAAAAGTATGAAGCTTTAGATGAATGTTTTAATATAGTTAATGATTATTTAGAAAAACAAGAATTAACTAGTGCTTTAAATAAGAATGTAATATTTGGATATATCCAAGATAAAATAAAAAAAGATGTTTATAGTTTTATTGAAAATCATGTTATTGAAAAAGTATTTTCGATGCCTGAAACTGCATGTTTCTATGCTGAATTAGATAATAATAACACTTTATATTTTATTGCGGGTATTCCTAAAAATGATCCTACAACCCTTAGTTATATAGTAAGAATATTTAAAAATGAATATAAAAGTGAAACCGATTTAAAATATATAGATATACAAACTAAATATAATTTTTCAATAGATGAAGATAATAAATTATCTGTTGATGAATTTAAAGTTGATGGAAATATTTATGAAGATTTAAATGAAAATGGTGTTATGAGAACTAACATTACTGCAACAGGTAAAAAAGAGTTATATGATGCAGATGGTGTAAAAATATCTAAAGTGGAGCTTACTAATAGATATCAAGATATAACATGCGAAGCGGCTTTATTTGATATTGAAAAGTCATTTGAAACAAAAAATTGTTGTAAAAAATATACTAAATAATAGTATATTTTTTTATGTGTATATTTTATGTAAAACAATATACAAATAATTTATATACAGTAAATATTGTGTTAACATTAAAGTGTAAACTATAAAGTAGGTGATTGTCCATGAAAAGAAATGGAAAACTAATAATGGGAATTATTATTATGTTAATGTTTATAGGAATAGGATATGCTGCTATTTCATCAACTTTATCAATTAATGGTATTGGTATGTTTAAACACAATAGCTGGGATATCGTATGGGATGATATTCAAATAAAAAGCAATGTAACTTACATTGATCCTGATACAGGTGATGAAACACAAGGAACTGTTGAATATACAGATGATACACATACAGGTATTGAGTATACAGCAGCCTTATTAATTCCAGGTGATAAATTTGAATTTACTGTTGATATGTGGAACAAAGGAACTATTCCTGCATATGCATCTGTTGTTGATAGAACAACTCAAATGTTAGTAAATGAAATTGAAACAAGCGAATATTCAAAATGGTTTGATTATTCAATTGATTATACAGATGGAAGAGTTATTAAACCATTAAATACATTACAACCAAATGAAAGAAAAAATGTAACTGTAACATTAGAATTAAAAGCAGATATTACAAATGAAGATTTACAAACTTTACCTTCATCATTTGAAGGAGGCATTTCAATTTTATTTGAACAATATGCTAAAAATAAAAAGAATGAAAGACCTTGCCAAACAACAGGTGCTGTAGTAGTTGGATCTGAAGTAACATGCGCAAATGAAAAATTTAATGTTATTGCTATTGGTGAAAGTGATTATACTTTACTTGCACAAAATAGAGTTAATTTAGAATCCGATAAACAATCTTCTAGTGGTGGTAATATTAAATTTTCTAAAGATGCTTATTGGTGGGATACTGAAAATGATTCATTAAAAGATACTTATACTAATACTTATGTATATGATTCAAATTCTAAATTAGAGGAACATTTAGATAATTATAAACATTTCTTCTATATGAATGATTTAGATGTTAATGTTGTTCTTCCAAGTTTAGAAGATTTAACTACTTCAGTATGTTCTGAAGAAGAAGGTGTTTATACTTGTGATACAACAACATATGATTTCTTAAGTGATACATCTATTTGGTTAGGAAATTATAAAGATAATGAAAAACTATATGTACTAGATGCAAATGATGGTATTACATCTGCTAAATATAATGTTTCTGATAAATATGGTATTAGACCAGTTATTAAAGTAGTTAAAACTGATGTTGAAGCAACTGAATAAGTTGCTTTTTTATTTGCAAAATAAAAGCCGAACTAATAAGTTCGACTAATATTTATCAATGGGGCGGTGTGTGGGAATCGAACCCACGCATACTGGGACCACAATCCAGCGTGTTAACCACTTCACCAACACCGCCATGACAACAATAATTATAATCGAAAAGTGTAGTTTTTGCAAGTATAAGTTGATATAATATAAACAAATTGGAGGACTTTTTTATGAATGAAATTGATAAAATAGTAGAACGTGAAAAGAAAATTATGGATATTGAATATGAAATTATAGCTAAATATATAAAATTGAGAAAGAACGCTAATTTATCACAGGAAAAATTAGCAAAGGAAACTAATGTTATTAGGACTACAATTGCTAGAATAGAAAATAATATGAATTCACCACAATTAAAAACAATTTTAGAATTATTAGAACCATTAGGATATACTCTTGAAATTGTGCCATTAAAAAAATAATTAACACTTGAATAACTGTATCATTTGTGATACAGTTATTTTGAGGTGAGAGTAATGGGCTGCAATTTAGCTTTGGGAATTCCTGGAAAGATATATATTACTATAAGAAAAGGATACAAAAAAGAAGAAGAAGATTTAAATATTTTAATTGATCATTTTAATTCTTTTTTTAATATGGAATTATATGATGTTGAAAGTGATGAAAATGGTTTTATTTTTAAAATAAAAAAAGAAGATGTAGTAATGAATATATATGATTGTTTAATAGAAAATAATGATAATCCTATTGAAATCTATGAAGAAAAATTTATTCAAAAAGAAAATTTACCTGATAAATATAAGGATTTAGATTTAGATGATATTATTAAGTATCATTCCGATTATTTTAATGAAAAATATTATAGCTTGGGTGATAGTTTTTATAGTATTGGTGGATATGTTTGTTTTGCTGAACCAATTTGGTTATATAGGAATTGTGATATTTTATATAAAAAAGAAAAATATAAAATAATAATTGATTATTTTTATTTAGGTTCAACAGTTGATAAATGTTTTTTTGAAGATGAAACTGATGTTTTATATTTATTAAACAAAAATAAAAATATCTTTAAAAATCCATTATCTAAATGTCTTACATATTTCATTTTAGGAACATAGTATTTATATACAGGGGGATTAAATGATTGATAATTTTAAAATAATAGATAAATTTTTTTATAATAAAAAGATTAGAACTGTGTGGGACAGTGAAAGTGAAATGTATTATATTAGTGCAGTTGATATTTCAGGTGCATTATCTGATAGTACTGAACCACGTAAATATTGGAATTGGTTAAAAAATAAAGTGAAAAAGGAAGAGGGATTTGAGTTGTCTAGTATTACTAGACAACTTAAATTACAATCTTCAGACGGTAAGTATTACAAAACTGAGGTTGTATCAATTGAAGGAATGTTTAGAATTATAGAATCTATTCCATCTAAAAATGCAGAACCAGTAAAAAACTGGTTAGCAAAATTAGGAAAAGAAAGAATAGATGAAGAATATGATCCTTCTATTGCGATTAATCGCGCGTTAAACACTTATAAGAAAAAAGGATATTCTGATAATTGGATAAATCAAAGAATTAAATCTATTGATATAAGAAAGGAATTTACTGATGAATTAATAATTAATGGAGTAGAGTCAAATGAAGATTTTGCAAAAATAACAAACATGTTAACTGAAATATGGTCTGGATATTCAATAAAAAAATTAAAGAAACTAAAAAGTCTAAAAAAAGAAAGTTTAAGGGATAATATGACTAATACTGAAGCTGTGTTAAATATGCTTGCAGAGGTATCAACTGCTGAAATTGCTAAAGCTTCAAATGAATATGGAAAAAATAATATTCTTAAATCAGTTATAAAGGGTGGAAATATTGCTAAATTAGCTAAAGAACAAATTGAAAATGAAACAGGTAATAATATTGTTACTAATAAAAATAATATTTTAAAAAATTATAATAAAAAGTTTTAGTTATAGTTTTTGCAAGTATAAATTGCTATAATATAGTTGATGGTGATATCTATGAAATTAATTGAATATAAATGTGATAATTGTGGCGCTAAATTAAATGTTAATTCAAAGGATAAAAAAGTAAAATGTAAATACTGTGGTTCTACTTTTGAAATAGATAATAAAAATGATAATGGTAATAGTAAAAATGTGTTTTTAACATTTTTTATTATAGCTTTATTTGTTGGGGTAGTTGCTTATGGTTTGTATTATCGTTCTCATAATTTTACTGAGGTATGGGTTGAGTGCAAATATCAAGGTGAAGAAACCAATTATGATGAAAAATTAAGATTTAGATATTTAGTAGTTGGTGATGAAGTATCTATGTATGGTTTTTATCATGATGAAAATATTACACCTATAGATGAAAATGATAAACAAAGAACAATTGAAAGATATAATAAAATATATGAACCGGTTAAAGATGCTCAAAGTAAAAATTTTACTTATGAATTAAAAGAAGAAGATAACATGTTAAAAATTAATACATATATTAATGTATCTGTTATGAGTACTACTTTTAATAATTATATGAGTAATTCTTTTAATATTAAGAGTACAGATTCTTATAAAAAAGTAGCAAAGGAAATGAATAATAGTTCTTTTGAATGTGTTGTCAACAAGAGGTAATATATGAAAAATATTTATTTAATTTGCTTAAATAGTTTTAGAATATTAAATGAAAAAGTTAAAGAAATATCTAAAGAATTTGAAGAAGTAGTTAATCTTAATTTAAATGAAGTAGATATAACTGATGTTATAAATGAATGCTCTTATCAAGGAATGTTTGGTAATAGTAAATTAGTTATTGTTAAAGGCACTAAATACTTTGGTGGTAAATTCTTATATGAAGATGATATGGAGAAGTTATTAAACTTCTTAAAGGGTGCTGAAAGTTATAATATTATATTTTTATGTGATGAATTAGCTGTTAGTAAACCTAATAGTAAGAATGTTATAGCATTAGGTGCTAAAACTATAACTGATAAAGATATAACAGATGAATTAAAAGAAGAATTATTAAATAATTATCTTAAAGATAATAATATTACTATTGATAATAAAGCATTAGAGTTATTAAAGAAGAATTCTTTAAATAACTTTGATATATTATTAACTGAAATAGATAAGTTATCATTAGTAAATAATAGAATTGATGAAAGTATTGTTAGAACTTATGGATCTGTTGAAGAAGATGATGTGATGTTTGATTTTTCTAATGCAGTTACTAATAGAAACTTTAATCAAGCATTTGAATTATTAGATAAGATAATTAAAGCTAATACTCCAGTAGAAGCTATAATTGGATTACTTGCTAATTCGTTTAGTAATATATTCATGGTTAAAGATGCTATGAATTATAATTTAAGTGATGAAGAAATTGCTAAAGTATGTGGATATACCAATGAAAAAAGAGTATTTGTCATGAAGAAACTGGGTAAGTTTTATACAGCTGAAGATTTAAAAAATATAATAGTTAATTTATCTAATTTAGATAGAAAAATAAAAACTGGATATCCTCCAGTTTATGGAATAAAAGAATTTATACTTAGTCTATAAGTTCTTTTATTTTGTCTGTGTTTTTGAAATTCATTTTAGCTACTTCTTTAAGTTTATCAAATCCGTATTTTTGAACTAGTTCAGCACCAATTTTATCAACTGAATCACCAGCACCTTTTGGAAGTGGTAGGTGAAGTGCATCACTTAATTTATCCATTTCTTTAATAAAAATATATCTAGATATTATAGATGATGCTGCAACTGATAAACATTTATCTTCCGCATGAGTAGTAAATGTGATATTTAATACTTTAGCAGGTGTATCAGCAATGTGTTCATAGTATTTAGCTGGATAACAGAATTCATCGACAACTATTTCATCATAGTTATATCCTTCAGATTTTAATTTATATAATACTTTATTGTGAAGTATTGCTTTTACTTTATTCATATTAGTTATACCAACTTTATTATAATCACTTGGGGTGAATATATAAGTTACATGTGGTATTTTCTTTATAATTGTAGGAGCAATAGATAATATTTTTTCATCTGTTAATTTCTTTGAATCTTTAACTCCTAAATCATACATTAACATTTTATTTGAATTATCTACAAATGAAGCAGTGACAACTATAGGTCCAAAGTAATCACCAGTTCCAACTTCGTCTGATCCAATTGTTGCTAGATTAACAAATCTAGTATCTTTTAATTCTTCTTTTTTCTTTTCTTTTTTCTCTTTATCAGCATTTATTTCTGAATTAACATCTCTTTTATTTTTTATTCTTTCCATTTCAGTCCAGTAAGATGCTTCAATGTCTGCTCCAATTCCTTGGAACATTACTTTACCTGATTCATATAAAGTAATAACGCAGTCATAGTCTCTTACTTGAAAAACTGAATATGGAGGTTTTTTATCTATAAATCTATCTTTATAAAAATCAATCATTTCATTTTTTAAGTTATCAGAAACCTTAAAAACGATAGTTTGTTGCTTCATAAAAATCACCTATAATAATTTTAACATAATTTATTTAAAATATCTTGTAAAAGGTATTTATTTACTTTTTATATATCAAGTTTTATAATTAAAATAGGATGTGAGTATATGAATGTAGTAGATTTTGTTATTGTTTTAATATTATTATATGGAATATATCGAGGTTATAAATCAGGTGGAATTACATCATTTATAGCTTTAGTAAGTATGTTATTAACTTTTGTTATTGCTTATTTTTTAAAGAATCCTTTATCAGCCTTAATGTATGAGAATTTACCATTTGTTAAATTTGGAGGAGTATTTACTAATATTTCATCTATTAATATTTTATTTTATGAAGCAATTGCTTATGTAATTTGTTTTATAATAATAACTGCTATATTTAGAGTATTATTAAAAGTAACTCATTTAGTAGATAAAGTAATTGAAAAGTTATCAGTTACTAAATTATTATCAAAGATATTAGGAGTTATATTTGGATTCTTAGAATATTATATTTATATTTATGTATTTATTTTACTAATGAGTGTTACTCCAGTTACAATGGAATACTTTGAGGGATCATTTTTATCAGATTTTATTTTAACTAAAACACCACTTGTATCTGATGTTACAGTTAAGCTTAATTCAACTGTTAAAGAAGTATATGAAATATGTGTTGAATATAAAGGATCAGATTCTAAGAAACAAGCTGATTATAAAGCACTTGATACTATGTTAAAATATGAGATAATAACTACTAAGTCAGTTAAAAAACTTGGAGATGCTGGAAAAATAGAAGTAGAAAATTATCAAGAATTAGTTGATAAATATAATAAAAATATTTCCGGACAAGTTAATGATAAAATTGATGATATAACTAAAACAAAAACTACGGAGGTTAAAAATGATTAAGTATTTAGGAAGTGCTGAAGCTTTTGAAAAAGAAGTTAGTATAGGTACTGTATTAGTAGACTTCTATGCTGATTGGTGTGGTCCATGTAAGATGATGGGTGAAATACTTGAAGGTATGGAAGATGTTAATGTTTTAAAAGTTAATGTTGATGATTATCCTGATATAGCTCAAAACTTTGGAATTATATCAATACCAACATTAATACTATTTAAAGAAGGATCCGAAACTGATAAGTTAATAGGACTTCAAAGTAAAAGTGATATAGAAGAATTCTTAAAATAGAGTTCTTTTTTTTGGGAGTTTATTATATAATAATTTATGAGGTGTTATTCGTGAAGAAAGTAATATTTAGAATACTTGCATTAGTAGTTGATTTAATAATTATTAATTTATGTTTAACTGGAATTAGTATGTTACCAATGTTTAATGATTCGAGAAATAAGATTCAAGATATATATGGTGAAGTAAGTGCTGTACAAGTTAGTTATAAAGCAATAACTAATAAGTTAGAGGATTATTTAAAAGATAGTATTATAAGTACTGAAGAAATGGAAGAAATAGATAAAGATTTTAAAGAGTATTCTAAAGTATTTAAACATAAAGATGTGGAATTATCTGATACTGAAAAAGAAGATATTAAAAATGATATTATAGAAATAGCAAATAAAAAAATAAGTGATTTATCTTATAAAGTAAGTAAAAATGATGTAGTTACAACCATAATTGGAATTGTTATGTATGTTTTATACTTTGGTGTTATTCAATTCTTAGCTAAAGGACAAACATTAGGCAAGAAATTATTTAAGGTTAAAGTATTTAGTAATACAGATAAAGATGTTTCTTTATTAAGTTATATTGCTAGATCATTACTAATGACTATGTCTGTTTTAACTATAGTTAATGTTATTTGTTTAGTTTCTTTAAATAAGGCTTCTTATTTAGGTTTTGCTAAAGTATTTGAAACAGTTACATTTGTATATGAAATGGCTTTCTTAGTAACATTTATGTTAAGAGAAGATACTAGAAGTGTTCATGATATATTATTAAATACTAGAGTATCTAGAATAGATAAAGAAGGAAATGAAATAGAAGAAACTCCAATTAAGAAAGAAGAAGTAGTTGAAACTAAAAAAGAAGAAGTTAAAGAATTAAAATCTACTCCTAAAAAGAAAGCAAAGAAGAAAAGTGAAAAAACTTCTAATAAAAATAATTAAAGCTTATCAGAGAGCACCACTTAGTAGTCATGGTGCATGTAGATATACACCAACGTGTTCTCAGTATGCGATAGACGCAATTGAAGAATATGGAGCATTTAAAGGAACTTTCATGGCTATATGGAGAATACTTAGATGTAATCCATTTAGTAAGGGTGGAGTAGATCCAGTACCAAAAAGGAAGAAAAGAGGTTAAGAACGTGGAAAATGATATTAAAGAATTAGAAAAAAGAATAAGTGATATTGAAAAAAGAAATAAAAAAGTAGAAGGAGATAAAGCCTGGGAAACTTCTATTTTAAGAAAGGTATTAATTATAATACTTACTTATGTATTTGCAGTGTTATATTTAACAGTTGCAGATACAACTAATCCTTTTTTAGGAGCAATAGTTCCTTGTGCAGGTTTCTTTTTATCAACATTAGGTATTAATGTAATAAAAAAGATTTGGTTAAAAAATAGAAAATAATAATTATATTATTTGGAAGTGGTAATAATGATTTGGAAAATATTATTAGTTGTTTTATTAGTTTTAATAATTATTTATATAGCTTATTTAATTATTACGTATAATAAGATGGAAGATTTAGATAAAGAAGTAAATATCATGTGGAATGATTTTATTGATTTATTAAATAAACGTATGGATACATTAAATAAGTATATAAAGGATAATAAAATAAAGAATAAAGATATAGTTAATGCAGTTAAAAACTTTGATGTTAATACTAATCCAACTGATTTAGTTAATGCATATTATAAACTTAATTCTATATTAACTGATGATATGTTAGAAACAGTTAAAATGAATACTAATAAGATAGCTAAGTTTAGATTAGAGTATAATGATAAAGCATTAAAATTAAATAATTATATTGATTTTATTCCATCTACATTTACTGCTCATTTTCATAAGTTTAAAAAGAGAATTTATTTTAGGGATAAATAAATTCTTTTTTTATGTCAACCTAAAATATTTGACAAGATAATTTTATCGTGTTATATTGGAAATGAATTTGAAGAGAAAGGAGTGAGAATATGATAAGATTAAGAGATGCAAATTCAAGACAATTTATTTTTAGAGATTTTGTACAAATGGCTTGTGGGACTATTCTCACTTCATTTTAACTTTTTATAAAAATTAATTATAAAAGGAGTCATTTGTATGGCTCCTTTTTTCGTGGAAAGAAGAAGGTGGTCATATGAAAAAGTTAAATAACTTTAAGTTAATCTTACGATACTTAAAGAATGATAAATTAAAAATTATTGTATATGTACTTTTAGTATTATCAACCTATATTCCAGTTTTCTGTGCGGTATACCTATGGGGTGTTGCATTGGAAAAATTAATTGCCCTTGATTACATGGGATTTATATTATATTTATCGATATGGGTTGGACTTTATATTTTATGTTATGTCATTTTACAAATATTTAGAGATAAGTTATATAATTATTTAGAAATTAAATTTACGAAAAATGTTTCCTTAGATTTATATGAAAAAATTGATAAACTACCTGCCATTGCATTTGAAGATATTGGGGTTGGAGAGTTCATTAATCGTCTTCACAATGACACAGATAGAATCATGTCTTTGTTGAGTCAATTAATTAGACTAGCATCAAAGTCAATGGTAGTTATTGTAGTTTTAGTTTTATCATTTAAAATCTCATGGATCTTAGGTACTGAAATCCTTGTATTTGGTGTAGTCATGGGCTTTATCTCAGCCAAATTCTTTCCTAAAATTAAAAAAACGCAAGAAAATATTAAAAAAGAGTCCGATGAATATGTTAAGAAAGCCACTGAAAACATTACAGGTATAAGGGAAATCAAAGCCTTAGGTATAAAGAAAATAATTGAATGTGATATAAAAGAGGTTTTAGATAATTTATTTAAACATGAAAAAGATATTAGATCTTATGAAGTAATATACTATGCTTTAAATAATTTATGTTATTTTATATTAAATTTTATAATTTTATTAACAGCAGGTAAATTCTTTGTAGAAGGTAAAATTATTTATGCTGTATTTACTATGATAGATTCTTACCTTTGGAGAATTGATGAAGTTGTTGAATCTATTTCAGACTTTGGAGTTAACTTCAATAAAATATCAGTTTCTTTAAAACGTATTGATGAAATAGTAAATAATAGATTATATGATGATGAAAAATATGGTAATAAAGTAATTAAGAAAGCTAAAGGCGTTATTGAATTTAAAGATGTTAAATTTAAATATAGACCTGAAGAAGATTATACTTTAAAAGGATTAAATTTAGTTATTGAACCAAACAAGAAGACAGCTATAGTAGGACGTTCTGGAAATGGTAAATCAACTATATTTAACTTATTATTAAGATACTTTGATTCATCTGAAGGTAAAATATTATTAGATGGAATTGATATTAAAGATTTAACTGAAAAGTCTTTAAGATCTAATATATCAATTATTAGACAATCACCATTCTTATTCAACGTATCTATTTTAGATAATTTTAAATTTGTTAAAAAGGATGTTACTTTAAAAGAAGTAAGAGAAGTATGTAAGAAAGCTTACATTGATGAGTATATCATGTCTTTACCAGACGGTTATAATACAATTATAGGCGAGGGCGGTGTAAACTTATCTGGAGGACAAAAACAACGTATAGCTATCGCACGTACATTACTGCTAAATACAAAAGTTATCTTATTTGACGAAGCAACATCAGCCTTAGACAACGAATCTCAAGAATATATTAAGAAAACAATAGACTCATTAGTAAAAGATCATACAATTATTATAGTAGCTCACCGTTTATCAACTATTGTTGATGCAGATGTAATCAATGTAATTGATAAAGGTAAATTAGCTGCTCAAGGTAAACATAAAGATTTATTAAAAAATTCTCAAGTATATAATAAATTATATACAAACGAATCTTCAAATTCAGAATAGAAAGTAAATAATAGATTCAGATGGCTTGCCCAGTTTAATGGTTATTTAGAAGATGCAACTAGCTCATAACCTTGGGTCTATCTGGTTGGGATATTATTTAATTCTAAAATAAAAAAAGCATCTAGCATATAGCTAGGTGCAACAACCATAAGGAGGTATGCATCTAATTATTTAAATGCACTCCTTAATTTGATTATAAAAAAGATATTGATTATTTCAATATCTTTTTATTCTATATTAAAGTTTTTTATAAATTCATTGTAAGCAATGATATCTGGTGTATCTTTTACTTCTCTATATGCTATACCTAATTTATCAAATAGATTTTTCATGATGTATTCTAATAGATATGGATTTCTTATTAGAAGTGGTCCAAATGTATATGTTCCATAGAAGTTATATTTATGATATCCTTCATGAGTTTCATCTATATTATTTCCATTTCCTGAAACAACTTCAAATAGAAAATCTTCTTTTATATTATTAACTGATAATCTATTTTGAAATCCTACTACTTTTTTATCAATTAGGGTAGTAGATAGTATTTGTTCACCTTTAATTTGTTCATCTACACTTGTTGATTTAAAATCAAATATACCAAGTGCTTTAGATCTATCTATATTTGTTCCAAATAATTCAAATGAATTACCTGTAGCAATAATAGTGGTATCTTCAATTATTTCTTTAATATCGTCTTTATATTTCATGATATCTTTTAAAGCAAGTTTTTGAGCTTCTTTATCTCCACATCCTATGTAGATAATATCAAAGTCTTTAAAATTAATTTTATCATCTATTGTTTTATATAATACTTCATAATCTTGTTTTTGATTATCTAGAAAAGCAGTTATTGCTTTAATATTTCCTGTTTCACCATATAGGTCCATCAAATCATAGTATAAATGACATATTTTTATTTTTTTCATAGGCTTTTCTCCAATAGTTTTTTGAATTCTTCTGTTTTATCAAAACATAACATAGTAAATACTGAACCTTTACTTTGTTCTTTAATATCTTTAATAATTGTTTTCATATCTTCTTGAATAATTAATTTCTTTTTATCAATACCAGCATGTAATAATCTTGCGTATACATCATATTTAAATCTACCTATACAGAATATTTTATCTATATCTGGATCATTTAATTTTTCAAAGTCTACATCATATAACCAAGATAAATCATTGAATTTATATCTACGAGATACATTATCGAATCCCATGACAATTGTTTTTGTTCCTTTAGTATCTAATATATGATTGATTGTTTGTAAATATGATAAACAGTTTTCATTTTTTGATTCTGCAAGTTCTATCATACGTTTTCCCATATAGTAGATATGTCCACGTTTTGATTCTTTACTCTTATCATTTATTGCATATTGAATATCTTGATTAGATAATCCAATTGAATTACATAAAGCATAAGCAGCTAATGTGTAATAACATGCAAAGAATGCATTTTTATCTAATTTAGCAATATGATTATTAATAGTCATATATCTCTTATCTAAGTTTATATCTTTAGCAACATAGTTAACTGGATTTCTTGTGAAATCACCTTTAGGACATGCGTATGAACCAATGTGGCCATAGTGGTAGAAGTCATATTTTAGCTTTTTACCACATATTGGACAGTAAGCTTGATCTAATGTGTTACTTATTGGTTTTTTTGTATCAGTTTCATATTTATCAATTCCATATGATACAACATTACATTCTGTATCATATCTAAATCTATTAACTATAGGATCATCTACATTTAATACTAGAGTAGTAGATTTATCTATTTGTTTTAAGATTTTATCATATATAACATAAGGTGTTCCATTTCTTGCAGGTTGATCTCTTGTTATATTTGTTATAACTAAATGAGTTGGTTTAGTCTTTGGAAATATTTGATCTATATATGATTCATCACATTCAAGTAATAAAACATCTGCTTTTACTTTCTTTGAGAATATTCCTGTCTTGGCAAGAATCGCAGTAGTAGCACCTGCTTTTAAGTTTGAACCTGATTTATTATATGCGACTTTATAATTATTTACTGTTAATATGTGATTTATCATAGCAGTAGTAGAACCTTTACCTGATGAACCTGTAACTGCAACAATTATTCTTGGATAGTGTAGTTGTTCAAGTAAATCTGGTTTTATCTTATTTGCTAAGTGTCCAGGTGTAACTGAACCTGCTCCTTTTTTAGTAAATGCTAATAATTTACATCCGATTATAGCTAGTTTTCCAACTAGAATAGCAAGACTAGTTTTCATATATATCACCATCTTTATTTTACCATTAAAGTGTAAAGAAATGAACAATTTATGCTATTTATGTAAATTAAAAATGTATAGATTTAATTTAATTAACAATTAATTTCTAATTTCTTGACATATATTAATATAACAAATAAAATAAGATTAAGATTTGGGTGTAGAGTATGAAAAATAAACTAATAATTTTTATTTGCTTATTAGCATTAACATTTAATGTTTATGCATTAGATGTTGAACGTCCTTTTATAACAAGCGGATTGAGTAATCGCTCAGTTGATATAAGTGAAGGGGACTGGAGTTTAACAGGTGAATATGCATCAAATGATAAAGAAGAATACTATGTTGCTTTTTTTGATGGTGACTTTGAAGTTGATAAATATTTAAAAGAAGAAAAAGATGGCTGTAAAATTGTTGGAGAGATTAATGATAAATTTCAACTTCAATCAAGTGATAATTTATTAGACTTATATGCAAGTGCTGATATTAAAGATGGATTATATAAAATTACTGGTGAAATGATGTTGAATGAACATCAAATGCCTATTTATAATGATACTTATGATTATTATACTGTTTCAGGATTATCTGCTACTGTTTTAAATATGCATAGAGCATACAATAAATATGTCATCATTTATAAATTTAAAGATGGTAAAAAGAATTATTGTATGTATTCAGATACTAAAGATTTAAAGAAAGAAACAATACCTGAATATCAACATAAATATGAAGTAAGTCATACAAAAGACTATGGTATTGAGTCATTTCGTATTGATCCTCAATTTAATTATGTTACGCTTGAAAACTTTTATGTTAAAGTTGGTACTGTTGCAGATAAAAAAGATTTAAAAATATTTGCTAATAAATTAGATGGATATGAAAGATATTTTATTAATAAAGCTAAAAATGATGTGTTTGGGAAAAAATATAAAGTAAGTTGGGAAATACCTGCTACTATTCAAAGTTATCCAACACCTCAAGCATATCCAATTCCAAATAGCTTATTTAAATTTGATAATTTTAAATTTGTGGATGGACAATTCTACTATGTTTATATTACATATGGAGAAGATTATGAAAGTGTTAAATATCGTGATTATTCAGATATTTATATCATGCAATATAAAAATGATGTATTAACACTTGATATGGATTTAAGTAAGTATAAAGATAATAAGTTTACTACTAAAAAAGAAGAGTATGTTGAAACAACAACATTAACAGCACAAGAAATAAAAGAGAAAAGAAAAAATAAAAAGTTGCTTAATGATTCTATGAATTTAATCGTATTAATAGCTTCTGTATCTATTGTTGTAGTTGTGATGTTTATAACAATTACAATTATAAAATATAAAAAGAAGAAGAATTCATAGTTCTTTTATTTTAAGGATAATTATAGTATAATAAAGTATGATAGAAGGTGAAGTCATGAGGGAAATACTTGCAAGCATTGACATCGGTAGTTACAAGATTAAACTCGTTGTAGGTGAAATTCTTCATGACGAGTTAAAGGTCTTATGTGCACTTGATGAAGATTCTAGAGGAATTAAAAAAGGTGCAATATGTGATTCTGATGAAGTTGTATTTGCTGTAAAGAAATTATTAAATAAATGTGAAGAATTACTTGGAATTAAAATAACTAAAGTATTAGTTACTATAAATGAAGATTCACTTGATTTTAAAACAGGTGAATCTATTGTTGCCTTAGGAGATGAAGGTGAAGTTACTACTCAAGATGTAGTTAGAAGTATAAATGGTACATTTAAAAATAAGATTGCTAATGGCATGGATTTAGTATGCGCTATACCTATCATGTATAAAGTAGATGATAGAAAGACTCGTTCTCCAAAGGGGATGAAAGGAACACATTTATCTTGTAAAAGTGTAGTAATAACTGCACCTAAAAGAGATATAGACGATGCAATTAAAACAATGTCTAAATGTGGACTTGAAGTTATTGATGTAATACCTCCATCAATTGGATCATTTTATGCATTTAAACAACCATCTCATGAAATGGAGACTGGTGTCATTATTGATATAGGATATGAAACAACTAATATAGGCATTATTAATAAAGGTATTTTGATTAATAATTTAGTATTAGGATTAGGTGGTAAAAATATAGATAATGATTTATCATTTGTCTATAAAATATCTAAGAAAGATGCTCAAAAGATTAAAAATGAATTTGCTTTAGCAAATAAGAGAAGTGCATCTAAAAAGGAAATAGAAGAATTTACTACAACTGTTGGAGATAAGATTGAAATTAGTCAAGCTGATGCATCTGAAGTATGTATGAGTAGAGTAAGAGAAATCTTAAATATGGCAAAAAATGAAATAAACTACTTAACAAAGAAGGAAATAAGTTATATAATTATAACTGGAGGATTGAGTGAATTTAGAGACTTCTCATTAGAAGTAGAGAGTGTATTTGGTAATATTGCGACAATTGGTAATTTAAATATAATTGGTGCAAGAGATAATAAATATGCCTGCTCAATTGGAATGATTAAATATTTTGATGAAAATATGAACTTAAGAGATAAAGAATTCTCAATACTTAGCCAAGATGAAATTGATAGATTAAGTGGTAAGGATGATTTAAAAGATCCTAAAGATGAATCTATTATTGGTAAAGTATTCGGAATGTTTAAATAATTAAGGAGTGAAGAAACGTGAATAATAAAGGATTAGCAATGAATCAAATTGCAAAGATTAAAGTAATAGGTGTAGGTGGCGGTGGATGTAATGCTGTTAACCGAATGATTACTGCCGGAGTAAAGGGAGTAGAATTTATTGTAGCAAATACTGATAAGCAAGTTCTTGACGCTTCTCCTGCTGAAACTAAGTTACAAATTGGTATAAATATTACACATGGATTAGGTGCTGGTGCAAATCCTGAAATAGGAAGACAAGCTGCTGAAGAATCAAAAGATGAAATTAGAGCTGCCTTAGATGGATCAGACATGGTGTTCGTTACATGTGGTTTAGGTGGTGGAACTGGAACTGGTGCTGCACCTGTTGTTGCTGAAATAGCACAAGACATTGGAGCATTAACAGTTGGTATAGTTACAAAACCATTTAGATTCGAAGGTAAAAAGAGAATGGAACAAGCCATCATTGGTCTTGATGAATTAAAGAAACATGTTGATACTTTAATTGTTATTCCAAATGATAAATTAAGAGATATTATTGATAGATCCACACCAATGATAGATGCATTTAAAGAAGTTGATAACGTTCTTCACAGAGGTGTTCAATCAATTTCAGACCTTATTGCTGTATCTGGTTTAGTAAACCTAGACTTTGCGGATGTTAAAGCAGTTATGGAAAATCGTGGAAATGCACTTATCGGTATTGGTTTGGGTACTGGTGAAGATAGAGCTATTGAAGCTGCTAAACAAGCTGTTTCTAGTCCACTTCTTGAAACTTCAATTGAAGGTGCTACAGATGCAATAATCAATGTAACTGGTGGATCAAGTTTAACATTATTTGAAGCTGAAGATGCTGCTGAAATTGTTAGAGAATATGCTACTACAGATATAAATATTATCTTTGGTGCAGTTATTAATGAAAACTTAAATGATGAAGTTATCGTTACTGTAATTGCAACAGGATTTGATGAAGGTAGTGCAGTTCAAGATAATGCAACATATATTCAAGATTCTGAACCAATGGAAATTCCTCGTAAGAGTGCTGCTGTCATTGATGATGAATATGACATTCCTCCATTCTTAAGAGACAATAGAGATGAATACTAGGATAGAGTAATCTATCCTTTTTATTTGTTAATAAAAATGTAAATGAAAATTATTATTACATTTATAATAGAAAATCAATGATATTATAAATGTAGGTGATAATATGAAAAAATATATTAAGTTAGTATTAATGGTTCCTATTATTTTTGTGATGACAGGGTGTTTTACTAAGGAATATAAGAGAAGTGATATTATTGATTACGTAAAAAAAGAAATAGGATTGAAAAAATTTGATGTTTCTATGCAACCTTTTAAAGTGGATGAAGATGAAGCGTGGGTTGTAACTGATAAAGTTAATGATTTTTCATTTCATGTAACTAATAATTATTATTACACCATGGAACATTCATCTAATAGGTTAACTGATGATTATAGTCTTAATTTATATTTGAAATATAAAAATAATATTAAAGGAATAAATAATATAAATGAACTAGATATAGAAAATGATGAAGGAATAGATAAAAAGAATTTAACTTGTGTTTTTAATAATAAAAGTGACATAGATAAATGTATTGATTCTATGAAATCAATCTATAGTTACTTAAATAAAATATATGATAAATTTGATATGGAATTTATTTTATACTATACAAAAGAATTAAATGCAATTGATAAAGATGGAGATTATAAAGAAACACTAAAGAAAAGAAGAGAAAATATAAAATATTCAGGTGCTAATTCAGTTGGATTATTAACTAATCTTTATAAAAAAGATGATAGTTATTATTATAGAAATTATTTTGAATTTGGTTACTTCAACCAAATACCAAGTATAATGAATGATATGAATGAACAAGATAAAGAATTATTATTTAATTCTGATGATACACATCTTATTTATTTATTAGATTCAAGTAATAAAATTGAAAAGAAATATGAAAATGTTATTGGGTTATCTGGTTATAGAGTATCTCTTCATGGTATGTATATATTATTAAAAGATAATGGATTTAATGTAGTTGGAACACCTGATCATTTTACAGTTTATAATAAACAAGGTGATAAATATGAATTCTCAATGGAATTTGATGATTATGTATTTAGAGAAGATTTTATAAATTATTATTATATAAAAAATAATGAAAAGATAAGAACCACAGATGAAGACACATATTATTTTGGCATATATGATATTAATAAATTCTTTGGTACCAATTTTAAAGTTGTTTCTAATAAATTTTATTCTCATCATTTTGATGAAGAAGGTAATTATATAGATTAAAGATAACTAATATGGTTATCTTTTTAATTGTAAAGAAAAGATATCTTTTAATAAAAAATATATAATATATGTTAAAATAATGATGAGATGATTTATAGATGAAGAAATTAAAAGAAAAGAAAATTAAAGATAAAAAGCCAAAGAAAATACATAAATCTAATAGTGTTTGGTATAAGATATTTGCATTTATTCTTATAATTGCGACTGTTTTTTCATTTGGTTATGTTATTTACAATGAAACATTTAAATTAAAAGATTTATTACCAATTCTATTTATTGTTATCGCAGTTGTAACAGTTATAGTATTTGTTTTAGTTAAAACTAAATTAAGATGTTGGATAAAAAATATTTTATCTTTTATAGCATTCTTAATTATAGTATGTGAAGCACTTTTATGTATATATGGTGTTAGTACAATTAAATTCTTAAATAATATAACTGATACAGGTTATAGAGTAGAAACATATGGTATATATGTTATGAGTGCATCTAAATACAATGAATTAGGTGATATAGCTAATGAAGATTTATATTATTTAACATCTACTGAAAAAGGATTTGAATCTACTTTAAAGAAATTAAAGAAAGAAGTAGATATTAAAGAAGAAATAGAAAAAGATAATATAGAAGATTTATTAAATGCATTAATAACTGGTGATACTAATGTAATCATGTTCCCAGATAGTTATGAATCTATTCTTAAAGAAGATCAAGCAGATAAGTTTGATCAAATAAAAAAGATATATACTGTTGAAGATGTACAATATATAAAAGTAATAAAGACTGAAAAGAATGTTGATGGACCATTTAATGTATATATAAGTGGTATAGATACAACAGGTAATATAGCTAAAAGTGCTAGAAGTGATGTTAATATTATCATGTCAATTAATCCTAATACTGGTAAAGTATTATTAGTAAGTACTCCAAGAGATTACTATGTTAAATTAAATAAAAATGGTAAATATGATAAATTAACTCATGCTGGAGTATATGGTATTGAAGAATCAGTTAAGACATTAGAAGATTTATATGATATTAAAATAGATTACTATGTAAGAGTTAACTTTACATCATTTATTAAAATAATTGATACATTAGGTGGGGTACAAGTAAACATTCCTAAGAGTTTCTGTGAACAACCTGAAAACAGAGATTTATCAGAAGAAGCTCAAATATGTTTAAATAAAGGTGTTCAAACATTAGATGGTAGAAAAGCATTAGCATATGCTAGAGATAGACATGACTTTGCTAATGGAGACTTTGATCGTGGTAAACATCAAATGGAAATAATTGAGGCAATTATTAAGAAAGCATCTGCTTCTACAGTTATTTCTAAATATAATAGTTTAATTAGTTCTGTAGAAGGAAGAATTAAAACTAATATGGATACTGAAGATATTTATAAGATTGCTAGAAGACAATTAAAAGATAATACATCATGGTCTATTACAAGAGAAGCTGCAAAAGGAACACCTGCATTTGATTATTGTTATTCAGGTGGAGGCAAAGCTTCAGTAGTTAAGGCTGATGAAAAATCTATAGAATATCTTAAGAAACTATTTAAAGATAATGAACAAGGTAGAGAATTAACAAGTGAAACTACAACAACAACTACTAAAACAGTAAAAGCTAATTAAAATATAGTCAACCAAAAAAGGTTGACTTCTTTATTTGTATTTGCTATTATATGTTTAGCAAAAAAGGAGGAAAGAAAGATGGCTGTTAAATTAAGATTAAAAAGAATGGGTTCAAAACAAAAACCTTTTTATAGAATTATAGTTGCTGATTCAAGATCTCCAAGAGATGGAAGATTTATTGAAACAGTTGGTACTTATAATCCTTTAAAAGAAACTGATAAATATACATTCAAAGAAGAAGAAATTATTTCTTGGTTAAACAAAGGTGCTCAACCAACTGATACAGTTAAGAGTATCTTATCAGGTAATGGTATTTGGGCTAAATATAAAGCTTCAAAAGCACCAAAAGCAGAAAAGAAAACTGCTGCTAAAAAGACTACTAAGAAAGAAGAGAAGTAATTATGCATACAGAATTAATTAATTTTACTGAAAATTTAGTAAAGTCTTTAGTTAAAGAACCAGATATTGTTAAAGTAGAAGAATTCCTTGGAGATGACGAAGTTATTCAACTTGAAATTCTTGTATGTGATGATGATATGAGTAATGTTATAGGTAAAAGTGGAAAGATGGCTACTGCTATTAGGGTATTAGTACAAGCTGCTGCATATAACATGGGAATTCATAGAGTAAGAATTAACATTGATTCATTTTAAGATAACATTAAGTTATCTTTTTTATTGCAAATAAAAAGAGTTGGTTAAACCAAAAATATCGTTGCTTATATTAACCTTATAAGTTATAATAAGTATAGGAACATTGAGTGGTTGAGTGTCTACCGAATCTCATCATGGGAGGAGGTGGTTAAATTGAAAAAACGTGAATACGCGTGTAAAATTTTATTTTACATCAATTTAGCTTTATTCCTATTATACCTCATAATAGTTGAAATAAAAAAATGACACTTAAGCATATAGCTTAAATGTCTATAACATTTAATTTGGGTAGACATTCAACATTGCAAAACTGAATGTTCCCTTTTTTATGTAATTTAATATTATCATATTTTTATAAATTTATCAATTAATTATTGGTTTATTACTAAATTCAAATGATAATACATCTTCATTAGTTATTAGTTTATAAATGTTTGCGCATCTTAGTTCATATTCGAATATTTTTGATTTTAAATTAGTTACTTTAGTAATACATGGATTATTCTTTAAGTTATTTAAATAATCTTTTCCTTTGTTAGTGAATCCTAATAATCTAATATAATCAGGTGTAGTTATATTTAATCTATCTTCTTTAGTCAATCCAATTAGAATATGTATTAACATTCTTGATATTCTATTATATGTATATCTTTTTGTTTTAATTGATTTTATTAATTCATCTAATGAATTACATTCATTAATAACTTCTTTTAATCTATTATCTATTCCTTCATCAACTGTTAGATATTTATCTAGATTGTCATCAGTTAATATTTTATATTTTATTAAATTAAATAATTTATTTTCATCAATAGATATTATATTTCCTTCTGGTATATATTTAGAAATATCTTCTTGTGATTTTAATTTTTCTCTTATATTATTTGCACTTATTATTTTTTCATTAGAATCTAAATCATGATAATTATTAGTTCTTTGAATAGTAATAGGTTCTATATTATATTTATTTTTTAATATTGCTTTAATATATGATATTCCAAGTAAATCATTAGGTGTATCAATAGATTTACCAAGTGCTTTATTTAATGCAGTAGGATAGTTGATTCCTTCATCCATATATTTTTTTACTAATTCATCAAAGTTAGGATCTAATTGCTTATTAGCTAATTCTTTTAATGTTTCTATATCATTTGATTCAGATCCAAATATAAGTTTATTTATACCTAATTCATTTAACATTGTTATTGCACTTTCAGCAAATGTATCGCTTGAATTAGAAGAGAAGAAAAATGGATGTTCTATAACAATATCAACTCCATATTTTAAAGCTAATCTTGTTTTTTCTTCTTTAGTTTCAATTGATATATTTCCTCTTTGTGTAAAATAACCATTTAAACATAGAATAATAATTGAATTAGGATATAACTCTTTTATTTTATCTATCATGTATTTATGACCATGATGAAATGGATTATATTCACATATTATTCCAATTATGTCCATCTGATACACCTTCTTCACACATATATTAACATGTTTTGTTTATATTTTTCAAATCTGTGTTATAATTTTATTAGAATAGGTGAGAGTAATGAGGGATTTTAAAAAAAGAGGTTATAATGTATTATTCTTTCATTCTGATAAGCTAGATTATAACAATATTGTATATTTACCTGTTTTAAGAAGTAATTATTTATCTAGACATAGATTAACATTTACTAACAATGAAAAAAATATGAATGTCTATTATAAGGAATTGATAAATAAATGCGATTTAATAGTTTTAGAAATAAGTGTATATGATTTAGCTTTTTCATTAGAAGTTAAAGATTCGATTATTTCTGGTAAACCACTTCTTGTATTAATTCAAGAAGGAGTAACAGTAGATGAACATTTTGCTAAGCTATTAGATAATATTATTACTTATAAAGATGAAAATGAATTTAGAAATTATGTTGAAACATTTGTTAGAAACTATGAAGGAAAAATAAATGATGGTAAATTAGATCCTACACTTGTTCTCGGAGTTTTAAATTAGGAGGGTTAATATGGAAAATGTAACGGTAAGAGTGTTTGTAAAACCGGTTGAAAGTGAAGACCAAAATTTAATATATTCACCAAAGGTAGTACCAATGTATATGGATGTGGATGGTAATATTAATGCCTGTAATGCAAGTAATATTTTAAATCCAAATTTATCTAATTTAACTTGGTATAAAACTGCAGAAAGAAAAAGATTATTTAAAATAATAGATCCTTATGAGTTAGATAACTATAAAGAAGTTCCTGTGTATTCATTAATTATAGGTTCTAATTTAGTTGTTGATAAGGAAACTATAAAAGCTGAAAATGATTTAGCTAAGATGATTGAATTTGATAATCAATTCATAGTTCAATCTAAAGGAAAAACTATATAAAAGGGGAATTATTATGAAAAAAAGATTATTTAGCTTTGTGCTAATGGCTATATTAATGATGACATTAATTAATACTTTTGTTTTTAATAAAGAAACTAAAGAAGTTGAATTTAAAAATGAAATGAAATTTGCTTCTCAAAAACTATATAATATTTCATTTTATAATGCGAGCATGACACCTGAATTTGATCCAAGTGTTCATGAGTATACTGTGGTATTGAAAGATATTGAATTTACTAATGGTACTTTTTGTGAATATTCAATTAATTCAGCACTTCAACCAGGTGGGGCGTCAAGACAATTAGCAGGATTTAATGGATGTAATGCGGCTTATACTTTAGATGGTGCAAATACAAAAGTAGTTAAAGTTAAACCTTATTACAATGTTTGCAATTCAACTTATAGTGATTGTTCAATCGGATATGGTGATGAAAGTGAAACTTATACTTTTACTATTAAAAATCCTGATTTTATTATATCAAGTCAACACTATGGGGAAGATATAAGATTTACTGATGGTATTACAAGACAAAATGAAGACAATACATTTGATGTATATTTAAAATACGGAATAGAATCTACAACAAGTTCATGTAAATATGATAGTCTTCAAATAACAGGAGCATCTACATATTTTAAAGAATTTCAAGGATGTGGTTTAACATATATTTTAAAACCAGGAGAGACTAAAACTATAACTATTAAAGAAAAATATCAATGTGGTTATAATGGATGTGATGAAAGTAATTTAACTCGTAATGTAACTGTTAATTTGCATAGACCATTGGATACAACAGCATTGCTAAAAAATCTTAAAGTTGTTGCTGCTAAATCTAAAAGTGAAACTGAAACACTTGAATTAAGTCCTGAATTTGATAGTAGGGTTTATGTTTATAAAGCGCATTTAAATTATGAGCCAATCGCTTATGCGATATCTGGTGAAACAACTGCGGGAGTTAAACTTAGCCAATCCGCTTCTGAATTACCTCAATCTGGTTTATGGTTAACAACTAGAGGTGAATATGATAGATATACATATACTGCTAATATGGCTATTAGTATGGTAGGACCAGCATCTTCTTATTATGGTAAAATCACTACTTTTAGAGATATTACATTTGATAGATTAAAAGCTCTATATCCTAATGCTTTTGGTACAGAAGCTTCATATTATGAATCTAAAAATTCTAGCATTATTGAAGTTGGTAGTGATAGATTAATTGCTAAGAAAAATGGAACAACTACTATTTATTATAAAGTAGGAAATTCTGTTGCTTCTATTGATATAACTGTTAAGTTATTAGTGCCTGAAAAGAAAGCTGATTTAAGAATTGTTAAAAAGATATCTATTCAAGCATTACGTGATTATTTAAATAGTTTAAATGAAGAAGTTAAACTTTATACTGATATTAGTGAAGCTCCTTACTTAACTAATTTATCTCAAACATATACCTATAATGATTTAACAATTGATATAGAAGATCCTAGCATAGCTCATGTTGAAGGAGATTATATTATAGTTGATAGAGAAGGTATAACAAATATAACATTAAGTAATGGTTCAACAAGTATTAATTATTTAATGGATGCTACAACTTCATATAATTATCAATCTGATGATGCTGGTATTGTATTATTAACTGATGATGGTTACTATGAACAATCAGCAGAAGCTAGTCCTATTGTTGAAACAAAACAAACTAAATCAACTGAAAAAACTAGCAACCCTAAAACAGGAGTATTTGATTCTCTTGGATTAATATTAATAATAGTACTTATTGTAATTGCTACTTCATTAACATTTATTAATAAGAAAACAGGATTTAAAGAAATTTAATAAAAAAGATATTCTATTAAGAATATCTTTTAATTTGTATAAAATCTATAAAGTGTATATTCAGGTTTATTCATAAATCTAAATTTTATTGTGCTTGTTCCAAGTCCGCCAGATATATACATATCAGCATCTTCTATTTTATAATGTGATTCATAATATTTTTTTGAACCATTTGGCGTATATAAAGCTCCAACTATTGGAAATCTTACTTGACCTAGGTGCGAATGACCACATAATATTAAATTGAATTTTTCACTTTTATATTTTTCTACTTGATCAGGTTCATGTGCTAAAACTATAACAAAATTATCTTGATCTTTAGTTGGATAATCAAATGCTTTTTTATAATCTGGTTTACCATCCAAATAATCGTCTAATCCTACAAATATAATTGGGGTAGTTGAATTCTTATACACATATTCATATTGATTATCTAGTTGTATAAAATTTGTTTTAGGTATTATTAAATCATAGTAGGCTGAATCATAATCGTGATTACCTTTAACTGTTAATACTTCTATTTCAGGATTGATTTTATTTAATTCTTTTATAATTGAATTTATTTGATCGTCATTTAATATTATTCCTTTTTCTACTAAGTCACCTGTAAATACGACTACATCAGGTTTTTGTTTATTAATACTTTTAACTATTTTTTTTAAGTCTTCTAGATAAACTGTACTTCCATAGTGCAGGTCAGTAAATTGCACCAGTTTAAATCCATCATATTCTTTTGGAAGTGTTGGAGCATCTACTTTTACTTCTTTAACAACGAATCCCATGGTTGAAATAAATCTTGCCCATAGGAGTAAAAATGCTCCAATCATAAATAATATAAATATGATTTTTACTATCTTTTTTTTCTTATCGTACTTAATATTGTCTTCAATATTAGTTGCCATATAATCACCTTATATAAATAATAACATAATTTCTAATAAATTGTTTATTATATGAACTATGATTGACAATAGTATATTGTTTGTTTTATAAAATGAAAATCCTATTCCTAGTGCTAATAAAAAATAAGGAAAAAAATAAATGTAATTAATAAATGAATCTACATTAAGTAAGTGAACTGAAGCAAATGTTACTGAATAAAATATATATACTAATAATTTATGCTTAGTAATTCCTTGATATGGTGCTCTAAATATTAATTCTTCTAGTATTGGTGCAAGTAATATTATTTGAAGTATTAATATTTTATTTTCAAATACTTGACTGATTAAAATATCATTGTTGGTTGGAGTTGTATGTGTAATAAATTGTAATGTTTGATTTAAAAAATTTGCTAATACAATAAATAGGGCAGAATATAATACTATATTTATTATTTGATCTTTGCTATATTTAAAATCTTTTATACATTTTTTTAAATATTTTCTTTCTTTTATT